>Ga0209671_1001851_pt1 | contig 18507 bp, 8 predicted proteins | sample WorMetHERISLAND2_2_FD_187401 | JGI IMG/M metagenome (GOLD analysis project Ga0209671, IMG submission 187401) | Marine gutless worms symbiont microbial communities from Max Planck institute for Marine Microbiology, Germany - Olavius geniculatus... | ecosystem: Host-associated > Annelida >...
CAGTTTTAACACTATTATGCACAATTCCCGTCATGTATACAGTGCACACTGGTGGTCGTCTGGCAATATGCTGATAATTAATCTCAGAAACATCGGAATTGTTCCTGTGTGTAGCTGATGTGTTTTGCTGACTGTGTTTGTGATTGCTCTTTGTGTCTGCACGTATATATATTTTCTTACTTTTTACTACTCTTTTACGCTTAGATCATATGGGTTTTTTCCTGATACAAATAAAGATTGATTGATTGATTGATTGATTGCAGCGATCAAACGCAGTCACTGAAAACGCTACAAATCAATTAAAACTTTACGACAGCATCTGCTGACTGAAATTTGTGCATAACTATAGAAAACTACGTCCGCCAGACCTACAACGTCTGAACTGAAAACTGGCAAACCGGTCGTTTTTGCTTTTGGAAACAGTCACGCCAATTTTGCTGTTTTGCGCTTTTCGTTTTCGAATTAGGAACTCGTACGCAACAAACGGGCAGACAGACAGACAGACGGACGGGTAAGATGCATAATGCGGCCTATTAGCACGGCCGCACAATAACCAAAGTAATAATAGCAACGCTATTTTATGCAGATACTAGTCGAGTAGTCGTTTTTCTGGTTTTTAATTCAATTTTTGACAACTTTTGCTAGTTGACAACAGATCGCAGCCGGGTCCACCAACGCATTTTCTACTCTAAGCTTTGAAACTGCGCCTGGTGGAAACGTTTTTCCGTTCTGCGAACATAAACAAAAGTTGCAAATACGGTCCAATTAGTATGAAAATACAATGTGTGACGTGATATTTTAGAAGGCGGAGCTGTGTGGGCTAAACGTGGCACTGTAAGTCTGCAAATGCATGAAAGCAATATATCGAGTATACGACTGACCATCGTCAAAGATAGGTTCAATATCTCTGTCAGTACATTGCTCGCCACGAAATCCTTCCGGGCACCTGTACAAACATAGAGTTATGAACCGACATGTCAATACAACGCAGGACATCACTTTAAGCAAGAGTTGAACAATAAGGAGAAAGTGGGTGAAAAATATAAAAGTTCAAAGACAAAACTAAGATACCAACAAAACGATGACTGCGTGAACACGACCTCATTTGTCCACTACAAACTTGGACAACGGTTGCATTTTATCACATGCAGTGTTTTGCATTTACTGCAATGAAGCAAAACAAGTTGTTTTTTTATAAGTTGTTTTAGTTTGCTGTGTTTTATTCTTTTTACTGATTTTACTTTTATTTTACTCACATGCAATAATATCTGTCAAGCGACTGGAGATGATAGCAGGTGCCGCCGTTGAAGCAGTAAATATTATGCTCGTGTTGACATGGAACAGAATGAGGCTTGTTCGTCGTCGTAGGCACAACTAGAACAGACATCGATCACAGAACATGAAGCTATACACAGTATACAGGCAGCAATGAGGTACGCTACATTCCTGGTTGCTTAACTTAATGGAAAACTCGTTTGATTCGACCAAAGAATTCGGGCCTACTCTACGCCGGTCCCGGCTATTATTCAGCCGCCCATGTCAACTCAGCCTGGCCACCCGTCCGTGGGCAGGCTCAGTGAGTACCAGCGACAACTGGGGCGTAAAGAAGCACACCGTTTAATGGACAATTCACACCTACGACGCTGAGGCGACTCAACTCAGCTGTCAGCAACTGTCGCCGACAGCTGAGTTGAGTCGTGTCGGCGTCGTAAATGTAAATTGACCATATAATGCACTAGTCTATCCTAGGTCGTATCCGTGGTCTGGCAGAGCCGAATTTAAGCCAGATTAGGCCGGTGTACGGTAAAAAAGTTGGACCGGCCCTTACAATGAATTTGCTGTTCAGCAAATAGAGACGTACGTAACGTTGAGAAGTTCAGATTTCGCAAAACAGCCTCCAAGCAGAGAGGCCGCTGCAGACAAGAAAATGTTGCACCCTGCTGTCAGACATTCTTCAGCCCGTGGGAGCTAGGGGTCCATGTTCGGATGAACATACAGAACAGGGCTAAACCCGGTAACTAGTCCGAATAAACGTTAGTATACGAATTTGATCAGATTCCGGTCTGCCATAGCCAGAAGCCGCCATAAACGAGGGCCGCCATAGCCAAGATACGCCAAAGCAAAAGATGCAATTTATCTATATTCTTAACGCTATCACTAACCCTAACTTTAAATCTTTCCCTGAGCCAGTGAATGTCCCCCGTCACAAAGCAAACGACGGTGTAGTCTATGCAATCCGAGCATGGTTTAAAAACGATACCGCACTGTCTGGAGTGGTATAAGCTCGTGCTGCGTGCTCGCTTACCCACTCCAGCAATGCTTTGTCTGTAGTACTGTACGTACGTGGTAGAACGGTGACGTTGATAATGGCGGAGTGTGCGGTGTCGACGACGTTGCTAGCGATGCACTGATAAAGACCAGTGTCACGAGTCGGGACCACAGGACTGATCAGCAACACTGAACCGCCACGCCTGACATGCACACACAGACACACATCATCACACTGACTACACGTACCTAGGCCAAAACTTCACTAAAGCTTAAGAGTTGTGTATAGCTCTTTGTGGGCAACATATCGCAAAGCTACTGAGCGTCACCTGCCATATGGGAGGAGCTGCCACCCGATACAAATGAACGCGCCCCGATTCCACCCCAGCCAGAAAAGCCGGTATATACATTTTAAAAAACTCGCAAAAAACGGCGCATATCTCGAGTAATCCTTGACTTAATTGTGATCCTCATTACGTGAACTTTAAGCGCCGGACAGTGTCACGTCATAATAATGAGAGCCAAAGTCGATCACGCAAAACAAAGGACCGATTAATAGGCCTATTCCTATTCGTTGCTAACTAGGCTATGCTGTTTGCTGTCGTAAAACTGCTGCTTGGCATTATAGGCAGGAAATGACGTAACAGGTGCCGGAAGACATTATTTTGCAGACATATGGCTGCAATGGTGGGTGGTCTAGTGATAAACACTGATTCAGGCAACGTCTCTAAAATCAACAATGCAATTTAACTCGCACACACTCTGGCATGCACAAACTGAAGGGAGATATCGGATACAACAAAAATAAAAGATGAGGCCCCAGTATATTGAACTGACACCAAGAATAACAACCAGCAAGCAGGAATCTGCAGGATATCAATTAATCAACACTCTACGCGGCAGTCTATTTACTTAACTGCAGGGATTTTGGAGTGAATAAGCGAGTAAGCAATACGATCTTATACGACTCCAGACAGTGCGGTATCGTACTTAACTCACGCGCCCAGACTACAACGTCGTTTGTTTTTTGACACTCAACTGCAGCCGGAAATTTTGACAACAGTACCAGAGCAAGCTGGGTGTGGTTTAAGCAGTAATATTCAGCAGCAGCTGACCGAGTGCGTCTGATGCGGTGCGTGTCGTCGCTGTGTAACGTGCGTCCGTCTTTGATCCACGTCAGCGTTGGCTGCGGACGACCGGCCCCTCGACATCGCAACTGCAGTCTGTCGCCGTCTTCCAGCACCGTGACGTCATGTGTGACGTCATGTCCAGCATCTCCGCCGCCTGTGATCACAACGCTCGGTGTCCGCACTGCGCACGATATCACAAAGCTAGCATATATGCACTGTCGTAGAACAGCTTTCTAGTTTATCTGAGACAAAACACCGGCATTGACTTTTGAACCGTTCAAGCGGCTCCTACGAAAACATTTTTGCTCGGATGCTGAGATCACGGCATATTGTGACTTTCGAGTTCGCTTGCCCACTTACATGAAGCACACCACAGGAACCACTGCTTCTAATGTAGAAAACAAGAAATCTAAACCTAACGGAGTGAAATTTTGTCACAAAATACTAGAGACCCTAAGCTATTATATGGTGAAAAGCCGAAGTCTCTATTTCACCTGGTCTTGGAACGGTACCAGGACGTGACAGACACAAGACACATGACACCAAGACAGAATCACCATAGCTAATACGCGCTATATCTAGCTATGCTAGCTCTCGCGCGTAAAAAATAATTATCACGCGGACGTGCGAACAGGCCACATTGCAAGTCTTCACCGTCCGCTTCTCTGTCTGTCTGTCCGCTCGTACCATTTGGCTCTCAATTCGAAAACAAAAAGACTTAGAAACAAGAAATTTGAGCTAATGCTTACGAGACGCGAGAAAGCCTATATCAGTTTTTATTCGAAAATTGTCAGTCTATATATCTAGAGCCATTTCGCCGCAGTTCATTGGAGTGAGCGCTGCAGCCGAAGATCGCAAAAATCAATAGAAAAGCTTTATTTTGGAAGTTCAGGGTCTTTCAAAGTCATCGATGTTGAAACGACTAAAAAGCTCGTCACTAGTGCTTGTTGTAGTAGGCAGCATGCCCATGCCTATCTGCAACCGTTTTCACGAAAGACTGGCCAACAACGGTAAAATAACAACTTTAACTGGGGTGCCGCTCTTTGATGCCTTCGTGCGCAGGTTTCCTTAAACCTAGAAAATCGAGACTTAGACCGCCGAAATCTACGTTCAATGCTGGAAATTTCATACGCAACTTGTCCATGTCTATCTCAATTGGTTTCGGCGCAATTTGTTCGTGAAATGTGTCTCACAGCCCGAAATCGCCAAAAATACATTAAAACCCTTATTTTAACGTTCAAGGTCATCCAAGGTCATTGAATTCGGTGGCAATCGAAAGCCACTGTACGAATTTTTATTAGTGATTAATAGTAACCTAGGCCCGATATGGCACCGTTATTGAGATACAGTGACTTATTGGCTAAAAATCGCAAATTTTTCCTACCCGCTCTCATTTAGCGCCCTCGTTCGGAATGACCCCTTCGAATTTATGAAAAAGCTTTACAGTTTCTCAAACTAGAGTCTTCCACGCAGCTAAAGGTGAAAATTGGTGATCCTAGCTTGCACCGTTTTTGACTGATCTACCCGTGCGACAGACGGACAGACAGACAGAATTGCGATGGCTAAGACGCGCTGAAAGCAGTAGCTGCTTTCGCGCGTAAAAATTGATGCAAACGTTTCCCAGGGCAGACGTAAACGGTGTGTCTATTTTCAACTCAAAATTTTCTGTTCAAATCATGGTTAGGGCTGCGCAGCTCTGTGGGGACGGCCGCATTATGTTGGCACGAGACCGACATACTTTCTAGCTCCAACTGTTCGCAAACAACCTGCAGGGCTGATATCCATACCGCGGTAGTTTACCGGTCAGATATCAGTGTACTCTAACTCTACGGTTATAGTGGCTCACGGTTCCCAGAAACTTGGTTCAGGCAACATTCCAGGTATAGCATTGACGTTGATTTCTGAATCATCTGTGTATACAATGTACTATGCCGTCGCTTCCGGCTGCAGGTTACATGCAGTGGCGAAACCGAGCTAAGACTCAACATAAGAGCATTGGGGCACCCGTTTGACATTGTCCGGAGGGAAAGGGGCAAAAAGGCTGAGACGCTGTTTCGAGAACCAGATGCAAACGTCGAGTGAGTTGGAAACTGATTTTGCCGGGATTTTAATTGAAACGTTGTCAGAGTCTCGGCGGGACTGTTGGCTGCGCCATTGCACGATTGCGTGCGTCCTTCGCCAAAGATAACAACCACGCACTACGACTTGGTACTCGCACACACAGACACACGTAGACCCATGTTGATCCACTCACGAAGCCTTTTCCCACGACCACCATACAACACAGACTTCAACCATACCGTATAGGTCCTACACCAGATAATGTTGCGTTTCAGTACAAACATGGCATATGGATTATCGGCATTGGATATGTGACACATTGTGACATGGAAATGGCAGACAATTCAGTGAAAACGGGCAACTTCTGGCCATATTAAGTTAGAAAAAGTATCCGAAAAGCAATAACCTTATTTTGTGGCAGAGCAGATTACAACATGGGTCATAATGCCAAAGCAACACACCACTGCGAGTATTTTCATAAAAATTTTTTTTTCAATGAATATATGGTAATGTTTCAGTTTAGACTACTAAATTCTATTATGCAATACCTCGCCGGCTGAAAATGCGTTACACTGTTTTGAAGCACCAATATTGCATTAGGAATTGCGTTAGCTGCTATTAATGGCTGCACTTCAATAATGAGAGTTTTTATCTTATCATTAGCCAATCACAGAGCGTTATACCAAGTGTTTTAAATTGACTGAATGCTGCACACGTATGTAAGAAGAATACTCACCGTTACGACGCCTGCTGTATTTCTCGACCGTTTTTCGCACGGACTCGGTGACTGCGGCCGGTGATGTGAACACTCGGTAGCACACACCGACAGTGCGCCGTCGTTGTCGACGACGTCTTCCGGCGAAAGTGACGTCACGATCAGCCGACATGGTAGCGCCTCGACGGTGTCGCAAGAACACGATCAAGCGCGCCCCGCGACGAGTCAATGACGTCATGATGCGACTATCAGCATCATTATTATTATCACCGTCATCAGCAGCAGAGTCATCAGTGTTAGGTCTATCAGCCTGCAGTGAAGTCAAAGCGTCTACCAGGGCAATGAGTCGCAGTCGATTGACTGACGTCGCTGTTCGACGTCGCAGTCGCCGCGGCCGGCCTTTGTATAGCGTCAACACTCGCAGAACAATTACCGCGGGCAGTACTGTACGATCACTCCTACTCAGCACCCGCTCAACCCGTCCTTCCACCACCACGTCCGCTTGGATCGTCCTGGAAGCCAGCGAGAACGACGACTGCTGCTGCCGCGCGCTAAGTACCCCAGGTGGCAGCACCGACACAGATACGATGAGCCGTAACGTCAACGCTAGTAGTAACAGGTAAAGACGTACAGGCGTCAATTCGGTAAACGTTCGCGTTCTCGTGTTTTCACGGGCGCCAGTCAAACAAAACGTTAGACACGACGATCTGAGAGACAGCATGTTGAGATGATGTCGCGTCGCACGATGACTTGATGTTCAACTGACAGCTAGACGACCGTGCAGCGGCTTAACAGCAGCACTACACGGGCATCCCTGTGACGTCATTGGTCATGCGGGGGAATCAACCCACGTGACCGTGTCATACTAGCAGCAGCAGCAGCACGGAGGCTGAGGCTGCTGCTGCTGATGCTGCAGTCATACGGGAATAATTTCTCTTGTCCTTACTAACTTTATGATATAAACTATCGTAAAGTTTGCAAATTTTGTTTCGCTATCAATACACCAACACACAATACAAAAGCAAACAGCAAAGGGCGAAAAAGGATAGGTTGTACAACAGACAGAATAGAACGATGTATAATAAGCTATCTAATGCTAGTGATGTTCGATTTTCGATGATTTTATATGCTGGGAATTTAAAATCAGGTTAACACTGGCTATATTTGTTCACTTTCGTGCCGCTGCCCAGTTGCAAAAAGAAGTCTACTGTAAGAAATGTTTATGAACAAATTATTTTGATTTCTATATTGCTTACTTATAGGGCGGCGCTTAAAAAGTGTTTTACGTGGACTGCTCAATGACGGTAATGTAGTCGGTATAAACATGAAAATCAAATGTTCCATTTTATTTTATGCTACCTTGTATTAAACGTTATTTTGATCATTATCAACTTTTGTTTATTTGACTATTAGGCTTATTTATGCTCAATTCGCTGTTGCTAACTGACTGACATAAGTTGTAAGTAAGTTAAGCGTCATTCATAACCAAAAAGATATATTTCAGTCCATTTACAGTAATGCTAATGGAAGTCTTATCAGTAGTGAGTGCTCCGACTACATGTGGGAGACAGTACAGAGTAAGTCTATTTCTGACATAAATGTAATTTAAACATTTTTATTGTTTTTTAGAAAAGTTTAAAAAACATGTTTTTTATGTTTTGTTTTTATTTTTTAATGTTATTTTATATTTTAAAAATGTTTTTGTGCTTTTCAATGTCGTGTTTTTGTTGTTGTTAAAGCATAAACGTACGAAAATGACAAATATGATTTATTTCTCATGGGTAAATTGCGATAAGCTGTCTTTGATTTGCACATTCAGTACATTCCGGTTTTTATTTTTTTATAAATGGTAGGTTTTTGTTTTTAATTATCTGAGTTAGATATTCTTTGCGTGTATAATAGCAAAAAAGTAGCTGTTGGAAACATTTGCAGTTTAATTTTTTATGCACGTTTTTAATAATGTTTTTATAAAAGTTTTTAATACATGTTTTTAATGTTTTTTATTTGCAAATCAATGTTTTTAACATCTGTGATTTTTGGACACCATAACGACTCTCATGGCCAGATAGGCCTAGAGTTAGGGTATAAGCTTATTTTTAAAAATAGATAATAATGACCTAACAGGAGGAGAATTAGTAACGTACGGAGTATGCAAAATGTACAAGATTTGACGTGTACGTAGCAACTTACGCAATTGAGCCTACGTACGTATCAATAATGACGCACATCTGCATGCTTCGAGTCCGGTCTTGCAGCCTATAGGCCTAGTCCGAGTTCTGTCCCCGAGCATCAGTAGCTAACTTAGCGCAGTCGCGTCACACTCGCGTGAACTGCAAACTCGTTGCAGAATGCAAAAACTGGGTTAACTGACATGTTTAAAAAGTTGAAGGTTTTGTATATTAAGAAACCCATCGCAGAGCTACGGAGCGTCACCTGCTGTATGGAATCAATGTGGAAATATAACCTACATGTACTTGATGTAGCTTGGACAGCCAACATTAACCGATTAAACCAACGATTGTCATTATAATGTTTCAAAATAACATCTCTATTATGAAGCAGATAACAAGATTTATCAGACTTTTAAGGGCCTACGATGCGATGCGCATGTGAGGAACGCGACAGAAGACTGCCCACTCGCGTGTTTTGTCGTGTTGCTCATAATAATAATCCCATTAGGCCCACGCGTACGTGTCATTAACAGACTGATGAGATCGCGTCTGAAAAATGCGGCTTCGTCGTCTGTTGGTCTTAAAATATACCCGAGCTGACGCATTACCGACAAATGTCAACGTACTCTCACCCACGAACACTAATAATAGTCATCGCCGCATATTATTGGGTCAACATTGCAGTAGGTTAGGCGCTTAGTCTGACTGCTGGGCCCTAGATATTTAGACTCCTAAGCAGGATATCCGGTGAGCTACAGAGATGGTTTATGAGTAGCCTACGTCGACTCGACGCTTGGGACACTAACTTGTGCACGCGCTCACGGCTTATTGTGCTTACAGCAATCGCAAAGATGAAAGAGTCTACAGTGTATACTCTAGGCTACTAAAAGAGTGACGCGGTCGTGGAAATCAGCTCCACACGGTTCGCTTCATTCCTGAAAAATTTTTTCGTCCCTTCTATTTTAGCATATACATTGATCAATTTTAATAATTTTTTGCTCACAACATCATGAAGAAGCTTGGCGTGAGTGACTTTAGTATTGCTCACTAGCTTAATACTGTTGCTACACTACTTTGTGAAATGCAGAAGTCATACTGAGTAGCCATGCGTCGGCTTAGGAAATTATTGTGAGACCTCAAAATCATTGAGAATTTGTCAATTGTTCAACAGTTATATGATACACTCTTTAAGATCGTGTTGCCAGACTGCGTGCAGTGCGCGGTCGCCCATTGCCTGGAACTCAGTTTTATGTTTGTCAGTGTATGAAAGCATGTAGGCCTACACGATGTTTTATAAAAAAGGACCTCTTTTTGTTTTTGTTATAATTCACTTAAATGATGATCAATTTACACAACAATTGCAATTTTTACTATCTCACGCATGCCATTTTCATTAAATAACGTCGTTCTTCGTCTGTTGATGTAACGAAGTTCCGTTTTATGCTAATAAATTGTGATCCGCAAAATATTTTGGAAACGCCGAATCGCCGACGAACTAACTATTTTAATTTTCTGCTTTATAGTGCGTGTCTTACAGTCAGCGACTACGCCGACTAGCGTTTTAAGCACATCCACTGCTCTTGGCGTTAAAACGCAGAAGGCGTTTAATTAAAAAAACTTTAATTATTTTTTTTCAACTGTGAATAATTGTTGAAATTAACAGCGGCGATCTCAAATTATCTCGAAGATGCCGACCAAAAGCCGGAAATAGCAATGACCACCCAAACCAAAAGTACATATCAGAAAAAAAGTGTGGTAAATATCGTCAAAATTCCAGTGACAAATCCAAAATTGTCGATTTAATTTGGCTTACGGCGAACTCCATTAACATTTGACATGTTGCATCAAAAGTGTTGGTCTTGGTTTTGATCTTGAAAAAAAGTTTTGTTTAGCCTACATCACTGCTAGAAGTGCATGGAAGGAGGTCCGCGGAACACGAACGCAGGCCTACAGCAGTAACCGGAGTGTTTGTATTTGTCGACAATAATGCCGGTGGGCTCATCTCGCTCATGCTCATGCCGTATGCATAAAGACGTCGTAACTTTACTTTCAAACTAACTTACGATATTGTTATGCACATGGCCCTGGGTATCTGTCGGAGGCCTCTCTGCCGGTGCCGGCCGTTAGATCTAGGCCTTAGTACTGCGCCATCTTCCATCGACTCGGCCGGAACACCTGACGGACGCCACCTCTGCGCTCAACCGGAGTTTTCGAGAAACAAGCGCCAACCGCATCGGCAACAGCAAATTCAAGGATACCGTTGCTGCTGCTGCTGCTGCTGCTGGAAGGTGGCGACGCTACAAACAACGAAGCGATCCTACGGTCCAAATAGTACGTGGCTTTGTTCTGGCAGGTAAGTTGAAGTAACTGCATGAGGTCAGTGTAGCAGTTTGTTGACCATGTGCGAAATAACCTAGAATTCTGCTGCGCAAAATTACGTGAGCCACTTCTATTCAGTGGCTGTTATTTAGTCTTTTTTAGTATTTTTGTGCTGTGTTTTTGTCAACGTATGATCACAGACTTGTGCGCAAAGGTAGCAAGTGAACTTTCATGTTATGCTGCGACATTTATAAATTTAAGTGGTGCGGCTTTTGTGGGGATTTTGTTTGGCCGAGCCCGATCATGTTGAACATGCTGAAATCCGTTTCTGCGTACGAACGGAGTACAATTCCTTTGTATTGCATATACACTCTGTTCGGAAAAAAGTAACCCCTTAAACATCGTACAATAAAAATGTCAAATCTAAACGAATCTTAATAACATTGCGCAGACTTGATCCCCAATAATTTTCTAAAGCAATCACCAAATCTCGTTAAAAATATTACTTTCTGGCGAAGTTATTAATTGTTGAATATTGATAACAAAATATATATGTTACCAATATGGCGTTACACAAGTAAACCCCTATGTAGTCTGTACATTTGCATAACTCCAACAAACAACAGCTGATTCTAACAAAATTCTACATCAGCAGTGCAACATTTTATGTCAGTGTGCCAAATTTTAGTGAAATCTACCAAAGCAAACAATAGCTACAGCGGCTTTTGTGAGGTCACACCAAAACAATTCAATTTCCGATCTTGGGTCTTTGTGTATAACGTTAAGCACAAAGACTTGAAAATGAAGTGTCTTGGAATGACCTCACAAAAGCCGATGTAATTACTGTTTGCTTTGGCAGATTTACCTAGAGTTTGACACTTTGACTGCCAATAAATGGTGCATTGATGAAGTAAAAAAATTTTGCCGAAATCAGACGTTGCTTGTTAGAGTTTTGCAATTTTTTTTATAGCAGAGAGGTTTAATCCTTTAACGCCATATCGGTAACCGCGATATTTTGTTAACGATATTCAACAATTAATAATTCCGGTAATTAATAACATTTTCCAACGAAATTTGGCGATTGTTTTAGCAAATTATTTAGAACTAAGTGCACGAAATTTTATGTAGATTTGTTCAGATTTAACGTTTCTATTGTATGATGTCTAGGTGGTTACTTTTTTTCGGACACAGTGTAACTATACACACTATTGAATGCAAATTAACCAAACCTATAGCGTAATTATTGTCACTTTTTTCTTTTTGTCTACAGTATACAGGTCTGCTCTCGCCGTGCAGTTTTGCTCTCGAATTTCGTTAACTGCACGAAAGGATCAAGAGACAGAAAAGATGGACAGTTTTATACAAGACGAGTTAATCGTCCTCCGACGACTGCTACCTGAAGGAAAGACATCTACCCAGGGCGCATTCCAAGTAACAAGGGTGTAAAAACACAGTGATGACGCTGACGCTGCGAGATGGCTATGGACGCAACTGTTGTCCAATGCCATTTTTGTCCGTCCGTCAATTTTGTCAACAATTTCGTCCAAAATTTCTATTTTGGTTTAAATTTCGTTTAGCTTTTGAAAGCTATTAGCTTGCAAACAAGCAAATAAAGTCTATAAAAAATGCAGCATATCACGGTAGATTTGTTTCATTGATAAAATAAAGTGATTTTAATGTCTGCCCTAATCTTGTATTGTGCAACAAGCACGTTTAGCAACGCAAAAATATTTTGCCCAAAATGTCGCTTTTCGTCTGTTTTAAATTACCAAATTCTTTCAAATTTTGTTAAAACTTTTAATATTTGTTGAAATTTCGTCCAAAAATGTGAATTTCGTTTTTTTGTTCAAAATGCTAAATTTCGCGATTTCGTTCATTCGTTCAAGACGAATTCGTTGTGTCTGCAGAGATGGCGGATAACAGCGAGAAAGGTCTCTCTGCGGCGGTGGACGCAGACAGTGAGTCGAAGGATAGGGAGCTAGGCTCGGAGGAGGGGGAAAAGAGCTTTGAGGAATACGAATCTGAAGGCGAGGAAGCTGCTGCAGCTGCTGCCGGTGGTGATGGAGCTGTGGAGGGTGTGAAAGTTGATGGCGTTCAAGTAAGTCAACGCTTGGATACAGGTTTCTATTGTTGCTTGAGTGAAGACATTGGCGATGACGCCTCTTTGTTCTTGACGCAGTAAAAATTTTTGATATATGAGGCTTAAATCGCTGAACACATAAACGCAAAACTAATTTGGTTATACTCGTATATGGTCTGTTAGGAGCCTATTAGTTTACTTCATTTTATTTTACTTTAGTTTGTTTTATTTTTGTCACTTTGAACACACGTTTAGAACTAGCTGCCAAACGTGCCTATCGCTGCGCCACGCCTTCTGATTAAACTTTCTATCCAACTCATCAACTGAATCTGCGTCATCTCTGGGCTGTCATTTTTTAAACTAATTTTAAAACGTGTCTTTTTAGGCAAGCCTACTACAGTAGCACGTCACCTACCGCCAGCGCCTCTAAAGCTACGGTCATATGGCGCTTTACAAGTATGGATGTATAGTAAGTTATTAGTATTTATCATGAATATTATGCAGGACGGCACGCCGGTGGTAACGGTAGTGTCAGCAGCAAAACCGCCGGTCGCAACTGACGCGAAAACAGACGAAACGCCGCAAGCCGAATCAGCCACGGCTGCAGCGCCGGAAGAAACGTCGCCAGCCGCCGCCACCGCCGATGCTAAGCCGTCTGAGCCGCCGCCAGCGAAAGCCACGGTTGACACAGCCACTGCGCCACCGACGGCGGATAGCGAGCCTGAGGCCAGGAAAGAACTGGAACAGAGAATCATCGAAGGAAGTGAACCGAAGCCGATGTCAAAGAAACAGCAGGTGAATTTCGTTTCATTTAATTTTCCAGTTGCAGTTTTTTAATTGTTGTTTTTTTAGTTTTCTGCTTTTAGTGAGTAATTGTGTAAGTACGTAAGTAAGTTAGTAAATTAGTAAATAAATATGTAAATAAGTTAGTAGGCGTGTTCGTTTGCATGGCGCGGTGTTGCGAACTTGGGCTTGCTTAGCTTTTTTGTTGCAGCAGATGCTTACAGCCGGTCGTTCTGTACATTTATTGGTGCAGTTAAGCTAATGTAAATAATTTTTTGTTACGCTTGGTGCAATTCTTAATAACTGATATTTTACAAAATAGTGTAGCGACATATTTATTTGAAGTGCGATGGCATCAGTGACGATCGTCTCGTTGTAAACGTTCGCAGTGCCTGGAGTAAAAAAACTGATAATGCAAATTTATCGCAAAGTATATCATTTTAGGCGTGTGTAGTGGTAACGCGTCTGATCCGATCAGCGAAGTTACTGTACGCCGGGCCCGGTTAATACTGCGATGGGTGACTGCCTGTGGGCAGGTAAACCATCTCGGGATGTAACCAACCGCCCAGGTCAACTCAGCCTTCCATCCCTCCGGGGTAGGTAAATCGAGTACCGGCCTATCTGGCTGGGGTTAAGGCGGGGCGCGTTCACCTCTGTCGGGTGGCAGGTAACACTGTGTGATCCCATATGACAAGTGACGCTCCGTAGCTCTGAGATGCATGGTTCGCTCATTAAGAGCTATATTCGGACATTTAACCTTTAACCTTTAATGCTTGATGCAGTCGCGAGTAACACATTCAAGGGTCTGATTTTTCCTGGGCTACTTTGTGACATATGCAAATCTATACGTAGCTGCGCGTTCATAGCTTAATTGCTGCTACGCTGCTGCTGACGTAACTTTGTGTTCGATTGTTGCTATAGGCCTACTATGACTAGCAAGGTGCCTACGTCGAGCGCAGACTGCCACGTGACCGTGACTCGAATGCGTGGCTCACAGTGCTCGGGAGTGAGTTACAGTCTGTGCAGAAATAAATCTTTGCTTCTGGCCTGCGTAAAACAGTGTTGGTTGGCGATTAAACCACTCTATGGGTGGCATTGGCAGGCGAGTGTTGAACGAACATAATATACACCCGCTAAACTGTGATCGATTTAACACCTATTCCACAATCACCAACGGTCAACATCGTTGGCGTGTACACAGGACTGCACCCACGGAGTTATCGATTAGACTCGTTATACCACCGCAGACATAACGGTAGAGAATGCGAGTCTAGAACAATGCTAGTATTTGCCTTACCGAATGTCGTCATCGCAGGAAGCAGTGGACGTCGAAGAAACTGTTCAACTGTTCGCCGGTGCTCAGTCGGATGTTGAGGACTGTGCCGATATTGCCGGTCAAGACATGCACAGTGCAGGACATGGCGCCGATCTTTCTGTGGATCCGAACGGAAAGGAAAATGCATCTAGTCATCGATTATTTAAGACCTTGTGTCTCTACGTTTCCTTCGGAACTATGGTGCGTTATTCTGCGGGCTATTTATTTTATTATACGTGACAGAAATACTAAATGCAAGGGTGAAACAATTGAGAGTTGTTTCCTTGTTGTCTGAGTGCTTCTGCTTAATAGTAATTGCAGCTGTGACCGTTACGCCTGTTTCATCATATATTCGTTTAATGTAAAGTTGTCAGCTGCAACTTTCAACAACGCAAGCACAAGATACATAATAAATCCAAAAGCATGCAAGCGGAAAACGTCTTGTAGTTTGTCCGAAAGCTAAAAACGACTTTAACAAAACTTACTTTCAAAAACTATCGTTACAGACAGAACAAATGGGTAGATTTGTGGTTAAAAACACTAAAAATGGACAAAGAAATCGAGTATCGTAATCGGTTTGTTAGCTAATAACTGTAAATTAAAAGAAAGTTTATCGCTTATAAAACAATTAGTATAAAAAGCAGCGATTCGCATGTGTCTGTGTTTCACTTAACTGTTTTTGCGTGGTTGTTTTAATCTGAACATTTGTTGCACTATCGCATTTTAAGCATGAGATCTAGACTGTGTACTATGCTGCGGCATAACAGATCGATGTATGCGCATACGTCCACCCATCGATAGGTATCGTCGTACAGGCCCTATAGCAAACAGGTGAACTGTACGAATAGTTTATATACGCAACGCTGTATGCACGGGTGTACGAACCCTCAGCAGGCAGGTGCCAAAGACGAGCGACGTACGGCAACCGTGTGCCAATTGCGGATACCACAAAAATTCTGCATATTGGACACAAATTAGAAATGATTTTACGATCTCGGCGTTGCAAAGTCAAACTTTTTTTCTACCCCGACTTCCCCGTGACGCCTGCAACAAATGCGTGACATTTCCACGACATGATTGTTTCATGGTCACGTCCGCAACTTTCCCGTGACAAGCTTGTCACATTTCCGAGATTGTCTCGGGAAAGTCGGTGTAAGGGGCATAATGGAATTTGCGCTTTATCCAGTGCTTAGGTTTGCACTTTGACAAAATATTTATGATGACGTCCGGGGCCATCGGGTTATCCGTGAAAAATTTATGCAGTTACCAGCAAATGAAAGTTGTGCCAGGGCATATTGACATAGGCGATCTTATTGGTTGAAACTAACACACCAGTAAGGCCTTGGAAATTTTGGTTTTCATTCCCTTTTTATTTTCGGGTTTGAAACCCCTAAGCGACAGAGAGACGGACTGATGGACAAACGGACATGCACGACCCGTAATGCGGCCTATTATGACGGCCGCATAAGAACAATGTTTACGTTGTGCCTTTGCAGATGGCAGTCTTATGCAACAGAACAGTTTGTAAGGTGTTTTGGTTTTTGAAAATAAAAGGTAATCTCTCTGACAATGTGATCAACCGGTATGAGCACTGTTACAGCAAAGAGCGCTGTGCTTCTGGTGTATGTGCAGGGAATCCTGTCGCCGTTGGTTGGCACGACGTTGGTGCACATGGAGCAACTCTATGACAGTGACACGGCAACGATGTCACTGACGTTTACAGTCTCGTGTTTCGGCTACCTGATCGGCGCTATCGCGTGCGGCTTCTTGTTGGACCGCATCAGTCATGATCTGCTGCTGTCGCTGAGCAGTGGTGTGATGGCTGTCAGTACAGTCGTGGCACCGTTCTTCAGCACGCTGCCGCTCTTCATTGCCGCACTGTTCATCCAGGCGCACTCCATGGGCTTTGTCGACGCCAGTAAGGCTATGGCTTAGATCTGATCAAAGTCTGATGTCACATTACATTACAAATTACATTACAAATCTTTAGTGTGGCATACGTAAAAACTATGTAGAATATGTGTTTCTATAAATTAGGATATCGTATAAAATTGTTTCGAATAAGCAATACATTTTGGTTAAACATATAGGTTGGGTTAGTTAGAAAATTATGCACTACAGTGTTTTCTTCTCGGAGTAGCAACATCGGCATTTTGTCCTAAGAGACATTTCTAATTTTTATGGGAATAGGGGTGGAGTCCGGAACAGAAAAACCTGCACTATCTTTGAAACTGCAAGATAGGACGTATAGGTTGCTATTAATAAGTAGCCTAATACAATAGGTACCGAAACCTAAATTGAGTGACCTTGAACGGCCATTACGCCATCTACTGCGCAAAGCAAGCATCGGAAAACCTGAATGAAGACTCACGACATAACTAGCGAATGCGTAGAGCGTTAATGCTCATGCGCATTACCAGACTAGCATATTAAAATGACTACGGAATCGCTCGGTGTCCTTGCGACAGCGCGACTTTCTTGCACTATATGGACATTTTCCATGTTGTTCGGGCCATGCGCAGGTGTGCAGTCATACAGTATTCGACTGTGGACCGGTCATCGTTGCAAGGAACCAGTCGTGCAGGCCGCACACGCCGTGTGGGCATTGGGTGCTGCAGTAGGACCACTCGTTATTGCTGAATTTCTCGTTGAATTACCGACAGAAATCACTGCAGCTGTCAACTTTACTTCAATATCTTCACCAGTGTTAGACGCTACAGGTATAATACACATAGTAGCTACAAACAAGTAGCTTTCCGACATATCACCCCGTCCTCTTTTGCAGCGATGTATTACTCGAGTCTGGCAGTGGACTTGAGTAATACCCCGTTTATACGATCAAGCTGGCTCGAAGAGCTGGCTATGTTAGCTGGACGAGCCAGCTCGATGTTTGCTCGTTGTTTGTTCGACGTTTGCTCGACGTCTGCTCGATGTTTGCTCGATCGTGTAAACGAGCTATAAGACTTTAGTCCTGATTTTTCAGGACTCGGACTCAGGTACTTGGAATCAACGCTATATGACTTGGAATTGCCGTACTGATCTTTTTATTTTAACTACGTATTTGTCTTGTCAACTTTGCAGCATCAGACAGATGTTGTCTAATTTGTAACATTCTACTGTGTTGCTGTTTCTCACCGAATGCTCAGATTGGGAACGCCAATTTTTCAAGCATTCTGTTTCGTCGCACCGTTAGACTCGACTACACCATGTTCTCAAGTGGTCAGAATTTCATAAAATTTCCATCAACTTTGACAATTTTTGGCACAAAGATGGCCAAAAGGATAAAATTATGTGAAGTCCAGTCATTTTCCGCTTCATGTAATTTATGCCGACACACTACCGTATTAAACGCAGATATTCCAAATAATTGTTACATAGCGTTGTAGGATCGTATACATTTATGGATAAAATGTGGCATAATAGCTATACTCATAGTGTGTTTGTTAACAGAGAGTTACTCGGTCAGCAAGTCCGAGATAAGCGTCGTGCGTTATGCGTACGTGACGCTGGGTGCCATAGCATTCAGTGCCAGCGTGCTGTATGCTGTGACGTTCGCACTGGATCGGCTAGTCGAACACAGCGCAGACTACCAGCGACTTCCACTGTCTCAGCAGAATAGTCACAAAGAAGATGACGCTGAATTTGGTCATAAAAAACACGCAGAA
>Ga0209671_1001853_pt1 | contig 18506 bp, 8 predicted proteins | sample WorMetHERISLAND2_2_FD_187401 | JGI IMG/M metagenome (GOLD analysis project Ga0209671, IMG submission 187401) | Marine gutless worms symbiont microbial communities from Max Planck institute for Marine Microbiology, Germany - Olavius geniculatus... | ecosystem: Host-associated > Annelida >...
GTTCATTTCTCGCACAATTCCATTATCGCCGTTCGTCTGTGAAAACTATAACCATCAGGAATTGGGTGATATCTGGACGTCCTACCCTCAACGTGCAAGCCTCCGCTAGCCTGAAAACTAACTCAAATATTTGACTTTTGGCGACCTTGACATGACGAAAAAATGTCGCCCGATATACTGTTGCCGCGCGATGAAGTGTCGCCACATTACGGCCATTACGTAATGAATTTCATTGTCATTGTGACACGGTTTAAGCGGTTTAGCAGATATCGAATCTCACGTTTTTCTCATCCAACTTTGTAGCAACTCCGACCTTAAAAATCGATTTTCAAAGCCTAACCAGTTCATTTTTGGTCTTGGTTACAATGTTAACCAAAGTTTCATAAAACTCTATCCATTGTATTCAGAGATATCGTACGCTAACAAACTTTTCGTGACGGACTAACCCGAAAACATCACAGTGCCTCCGCCGACACGCCTTTGACGCTGATGATGCCGGTAATTGACAGATCTACTGCATATCAAAGAAGAAAGCATAAAAACGAAATGCTATTATTACAGAAATGTTGGCATAAGAAATCAAACAACCTAAGCTCTAGATATATGTGTCGGCCAGCGATCAGAGACCGTGAATGGACAAAGTTGATTTCTGTATAATTTCCGACTGAGCAGCAATGCGTGATCGCACTCCTCTAGATGAACGACTGATTACTTCCGTCTTTGCGGCTGACGACTCTTCAATGCCTTGACGAAAGTTTGTTTAACCCTTTCAAGTTACATTTGGGTTATTTGACGCTCCGTCATGTGACAAAACACACTGCGCGAATCGTCTGATAAACATTGGACAACGACAACTTTTTTCACGTAGCATTTTCTCTTTATTATCCTCTCGGACACTTTTTGTTCATAAGAAGTTAATGCGGTAGGCCTAATTGATGGTAACGCTTTTGCGCTGGATTTTATGCCCAGTGCGTCACTTAGTTGTATGACAGTTTACGCCTTTCATTTTTTTTATTTCATTTTCACAAAGACAAAAAATTGTGAAACGTTTAAATAAAGCGAAGTAAAGGCACGTCTAATATGCGACACAGTTCTAAGGCAAACAATCATCAGCACGAAAGGATGCAAGCTACAGAATGAAAATACAAAATAGACTTCTCGCTTATTTCCCGCCGCCGAATGTTGTGCAGCCAGCAAGCAAAGCGACTTTTTGTCAACAGTACAAAATAAATTGCAATGTTTTATGTGCCCAGGAATGAAATCCCTCGAAGAACAAATAGCTCAAAAGTTACCGCCCTACAGCAAGTGATGTTTCAAAATTGTTAGGCGTTGGCTTTGTTTCTGAGCTTAAAGCTACTAATTTTAACATTGACCTTGAGCTTGGCCTTGCTAAGCCTTGTACTTTGTGATTTGGTTATCAGCACTGGTATAAGTTCGCCAAGTGCAGGACTTAATTATTCATAAAAATTCGCCAGCGACGGACAGACTAATAGAACGACTGATGGACAGATTACGCAATAGTTATACGGAAATAATTTTATTGCAGGCACTCGACGAGGCGACAAACAATAAACATTGTATAGAGATTGTCGGTAACGTCGTCTGGCAGTTAATTAAAGTGGGATTTAGTTATAGGCTTACAGCGGCACTTCGTCGCGTTGCAGATACGGCGGTTTACTTCGTTAATAGGGTGTTTACACGATCCAGCAAACGTCCAGCAAACGCCCAGCAATAGCACGTGTATTTTGAATACATTTGCTGGAAGTTTGCTGGACGTTTGCTGGATCGTGTAAACACCCCATAACGCAACATTCATTTGCTGATATGGCACGAAAGCATGGCAAGTACTGATTGAAACTGCGTGGAAAGTGAGGCGTCATTTGGACGTCCGAGCGGCCTACTGTGACTGTGACCGCTGGGAAATTAACCGCATTAGACTTGGAGTAGACCTAAGCCGCACTGGCAAGGCTGGTTTGGCCGCCCGGAAAACATGGCAGAAAAAAAAACCAGCAACTTAGGTGCACTTCAGAGAGACGGGACGGGGTTCGAAGCTCCGGGTAATTGCACCGGTTTACTGCCCGTTACGTTGTTTGTACAGTAATCTATTTGTGGCGTTCGCGCCGCTATGTACACCGTCAGTCGAAACTACGATTTTGCCACAGCTTCAATAAATACTGACCGATTCGATTACATTTTCAGTCGACCGTACTTTAGTAACCGTCGAGCTGTTGTCATGGTTGTCCGTCCGTCTGTCTGTCTGTCACAGATGTACTGTGGCTAAACGGCACACAGTTTACAGTATATAGAATTGTTTTTATGCGCGCCTCAGCAGAATTTGAAAAAATACCAGAGCCTAAGGCCGTCAAACACTGTTCACACGCTACAAAAATATCGAACCGAAAACATGATTTACTTTAAGTTATCTGCATCTGTCGACTTGCAAATATGAGATGTTGTTAAAGTTCCGTTTATTGGGGGGGGGGTCATCCGCCGCACCCGAAGTTTTTGGGTGTTTTCCTATGCAGGTGTTTTAGGTCTAATTGTATTGGAGTATACTGCCACACACATCTTGCAAGCCGTAATGTAACTGAGGATATTAGGCAATATATAGGCAAATAAAACACGATTGGGAGAACGGAGAGTCTGAGACGGACTCTAGACGACCCATTTGTCCTTCGCAACGTTTTGTCCGTGGTTTTTAATTTTATTTCGTACGGTGTAATCCGTTTTTACTACGAGTAGTTATCTAGCTTTGTTGCGTTAACTTTCGCTTCTTGTTGTAATCGTCCCGCCAACAGACTTTGTTCCGCGGTTCAAATCCGAAAGCAGTGCGGTAAGCTGGACGGCTCGATGAATGGGATCAAGTTGGTTCTAGGAAGGGTATAGCCAGGATAATAGTCGATAAAGAAGTCCGCTTTCATACAGATATAATCGCTCTCTATATTGCACACTGTACTGGTAAATCCAGTCAGGTCGGACATGCTTATACCACTAGGCCTAGATAAAGAAAACAACGAGACTTTTGCTGCCAGTTGTGCGCCATTTAAGTTAAACGAAATCTGACGGCAGTAAATGTGAGTAACCGTTCGTTCTATATCTATCTTATTTTGCTGTTAAACTCATGGCCCCCATATGAGCCGTTAAGGCCAGAAATCTGCCATTTTTACGCGCGATAGCAGAATGCGTCGCGCGTCCTAGCCATCGTCTAGGCGTCCGTCTGTCAGTCTGTCTGTCACACTCGTGATCTGTATCAAAACGGTGCAAGCTAGGATCACGAAATCTTCACTGTTAGCTGCCCAAAGGACTCTAGTTTATCGTGACGAAATTTCGTGCTATTACCGCTATTGACTCGCCTAGCGTGAAAACGGTTGCAGATTTTTAAAAATCTAAGATTCGTCTCTCAAATTCAAAAAGTCTTTCGTACGGAGGTTTTAAATTTAAGTACTCTTTCAAGATGCATTAATGTTTTATTGCTGTAAGCCTACACTGATTGCCATCGCGCGTCACGTGAGCTTTGTTTAATTGTTCTCTTTTATTTCCTCCATTTACAGCTTCAGGAAACCATTATTAGAAACACAATGCCACAGCCACAGGCATTATGTGTTTAGTGCGTACACCGTTATTTAAAACATTGATTTTACAATGAAATATTTGCAAACGTAGCTTATATTTATCGGATAAACATATAATAACGCATTATAGTACCCTCTATTTCAGGTATTATAAAAACGACTTTACGGATTCTAAACTGATTTAGTGATTTACATCTCGAAACTAAATAAAACTTTAAAAAAAACTGCAAACGTGAGCCGAAAACTTTATCTTTGGCTGTCTATAAGAATGGAAATAATAGTAAGTAAAAAAATTAACAAAAATTTGTCATTTCTGTTGTTTTCTGTTGGACGCTGTCCTGATGAAGGCTGATGGTCAGCAGCAGAAGCTAAGCAGAGCGCACCGTTTATCCGTCGAGTCGATATTTACACAGTAAAGAGAAATTGCTTCTACGCTGCAAGACGCATCACACTCTGTATGATTTGTAACTCAATCTCGCAGACGAACTATACAATAACCACACGATATTGTGCAATTTTGTGGTCTGTTTGGCCCGTTTTCTCTAGTAATATTTTATTAATATCGTAATATCATTCTTTTTGTGATCAGCACAAAGTTCTGAAACGTATATATAGCCTACAGGGTAAGCCAAAAAAACGTAGTCATTAGTTTTACGACCTGCAATTTTAGACGTATTAATCAAATTGGCACAAAATTTGGCACAGATTAATAGTGACGGGTATTTTTTATTTACCATTAATACTCAAACATTTTCAACTTTGGTTATAACTTTGAACGTTCAAAAGTTTGTTAATTTTTAATAATTTAATATAAAATTTTTATCTCTAATTTTTCAGTTCAAATTTAATAATCCAAGGTTATTAAAAACTACTGAACCAAAGTGCATGCGATGACCAACGAATAAACATTTAGTATAAATGCAAAGGCTGAAAAATTTGCGGTGGTGGAGAATAGAAAAGATCAACTATGTAGTTAGACAAGGTAACAAATAAAGACGTACTGCAAAAAAAATCCAAAAAAAACAAGAATATCTTACGCACAGTACATGACCGCAGAATAGATAGACAGGATAGAACACATTTTAAGGCAGTATTTACTGTCACAGTAGGCCCTACATAATGCGAAACAGAGTGTTGGGCAAATCAGCAACGGGGCGAAAGCGGCTACAAAATGCTTAGCGAAAAAAGAGCAAGGATTTTATAAAAACATGAAGAGATAAGCTAAAACACGAGCAGCTGACAGAAGAGATTGTCATAAACTTGCCACTTGGAAGAAGATCAAAAATACAGATATGTTGCAGTTGTTGCTGCACTAGTAATGATATGTAGATGAACCATAAACAACAGGAAACACAAGTATGACAAGACCACCAGAATATCGCTCGCTGCACGCGATACTGCAATATGGTGGAAATAACGTTAGGCCCTACACCTCCGGTTATATAGCTTATTACGTACGAGAAAACAATCTTCTCGTTGTTTCAAATTAAGGAAAAATGAATTTATTTGAACTATGTGCACTGGTATGCTTTACACTGCTTGCAGCGCAAGTTTCGTTATGTTATCTTTAGTCAAATTTATGCACACATAGCTTAATGAAATTTTTTTTAAAAAGATACACGTACAAGAGTTGTATCAAGTCCCTTGTATTCGCCAGACGGTAGCATTGTTATCGCTGTAAGTTTAAGGTTTCTAGTCGTTTCTAATTTTTGGAACGTTTTTATACATTTTCTCTAGTTTATTACGCGTCCGTCCTAATAGGCCGCTGTACTAATTTTGCCCGTCAGTGCTGTTCGAGTTCTTAACTCAAACACTAAAATGCGCCAAAAATCGAGTTCACTAGGCGCAATGCAGTAGGTACGTACGTACGACCCTCTGCAACTAGACTGGACGGCCGCATACATGTCGTCGCAAAGCATGCCGACATTTTTACTTGTTTTCTTAACGTTTATTTAGGGCCGGATTAGCGCATACACGAACGAGGCCATGGCCTGGGGCTCCGCGATTTTAGAGGCTCCGCACTGAGATGCACTAAATGCGGTCGGCTGATTCTCAAGAAAATAATCAAAACTGTTGCCACCCGATGTCACATTATAAGGCTAAAATGCATCAGATTTGATAATACGCTTATATAATTTTAATGAATGGTTTATTGTAATTTGTAGAGTATGTGTAAGAGGGCACCATAAAATATTTGGACTTATAGGGCAATCGTAGCCTTAATTCGGCCCTGCGTTTATTTTATTCTTCAGTTATGATGAGAACAGACCTTGAGCGGTCGGCAGACGGCAACATATCGGTCGACTGTTACCAGCAGAACTAGCCAGACGGTTGCTGTCTGAGCCGTTGACGCCAGCGCCCAGGCGTGTGGCTCAATAGAAACAGAAAGATGGAAGCACCAAGAAGTGCTACTAACGACATCAGGAACAACGATTATGAGCTCATGAAGATAAGAGCAGCTGGTAAAAGAGATATCGGTAGTCAGTCAGCTGTAACGCCGTGCAGGCGTGTGGCTCGACGTATGGGAAGACACGGCGTATCTTTTCTCTTAATCCTTTCGGGTCACCGATGTCGTTGACTGTCTTGAGCGGCTGGATCAGCACGCTGGCCAGTAGGTAAGCCGTATCGACGACCGCCAGCGCCTGTAGCAGCAGTTGATGATGATGATGATGATGAGTTTGTATCGGACTTTACCTTTGCATCGTCATTCTTAACCTTCACGCACTTCATTGGCGTCGTCTTAGAAGTGATGTCTATTACTTAGGCCACGCTAAATCTCTCTATGACGCTGCTGCTGCTGCTGCTGATGATGATGATGATACTAGACACAGCTAGCGCCTGTAGCAGCCAGTTGGTGGCGTTAGGTCGGTCGCGGTCTCGACGAAGAACGACCATCGACAGCAAGTTCCCGATGACACCGGCCACACATAGCGAGCTGACAACGTACACGTCCAGGACCGTCCTGTAGAATACGTACGACGGACTCCCCGGTCACGTGACTGCAGTCGGCACAAGCTAAGTTAGTAGTACACCAACTGTCGCAACGGAGCTGCATCGTTTCATGTTATTATCTTTGCAGAAGGAAAAGGTCATCTATTCTGTAGAAGATGTAAGTATGTAAGTAAGTACGTCGGACTCCCAGGAGACTTGACTACATCGCACGGTGGCTCCGTAGTAGTCCAGTTGGTCCCGAACTTGTCATCAACAGTTGCAGTTAGGTAGGACATTGTTTCACCGTTCATCGGCGTCTTTTGTCGACGTCTGAACACGAATTAACTCAATGTTATTACAACTCATTCAGCAGTTTGTCGATCGTTAAAGCCTGGTCTACATTCAACGCAAAGCACGCATTTAGCACCACTTCTGTCCTTGCGTTGTGACTGTTGCGTCGCTTGTGGGGATAGCAAACGCAATAGCGTCGTGTTGCATGCACCGCGTTGCCTGAAAGCCAAGCTATACGGCAGTTCCACGAAACCGTCCCTTGATGTAGGATGTTACGACCCGCGATCCTTGAGTGAGTGGCAGTGAAATCTATAAATAAACGTAATTAGCACACGATATGCAATTCATTTGCTTTTTTGTAACTCTGTGATTACCAAAAGATAAACTGCATAAATGTTGACTGGAATGCTAGAAAAAACAAGATATTATAAATTTATTATAACCGTTTAGCAATCAGCGCCTCGGTGAATTGTTACTGTATCGACCTATTGGAAGTATATTTGGCCACATCATGATATCCGTAGCTTCGAACATAAGTTCAGTTGCAGAGGCCTAATCTGTGTTAGCCCAAATATTTGTATTTTTTATTTCGCTTTATTCTTGCAGTTTTCGTGGCTTTTCGAGTCGCCCAGTAACGCTGTATTTTATCAGAGCCAGCGGAAGGGTCCCGTACCCCCGGCCATGGGGGGCTCATTCGTATGCTCAGGGGCCTCATGCTAAGTATAAAAAATTTCTAGTTTTTAAAAATATATTCAAAATATAAAATAACTATACATGTGGAAAGTTTACTCAAAATGGAAAGTCTTATTACTTTTCTTTAATGTATAGTAATCTGTGACGTATTGCGGCCTATTAGACTTTATTTTTTTGCAAAGACAGCACAAATTGTATCCGATTTTTTACGTTTTCATTTTTTTTAAATGGGCAAATTTGCGGCTTTTAGTGAGCGTCCAAAAGCCAAAAGTGTTTCAGCTTCAGGGGCCTTCGCACTCCTGTTTCCCTGACCAGGGGCTGTGCCCCTGGACCCCGCTAGGGACTTCGCCCCAGACCCCCATTATAAAGACCTTACACTAGTATTTGGGGCGCTCCAACTCTCTAGCACCGGCACTGTATTTCATATACCCCTAGGCAGGTCGAGATCATATTGTCACAGAGTGCGCCGTACGCGCCAGGAAATCATTATCTCTGATGACATGGGGCTTGCAGCAATGCCACGCCGTCAGCAAGTGTATTGAAATATTCCGCAGATGTCATGTCGAAGACGTCTCGAAGCATTAGCTACTGGCCGTCAAACAAACTGAATATTTATTCGGCGATACGTTCGTCCTCTTTGCATTTATCGAGAGCAGGAAAACTAGATTTTTGAAAAGAAATGTTTAGTTTTTTATTATTAGAATTTTTAAAAATTTTATAGAAAGAATTTCAGGCATTTTAAAGGTCTTTGATTTTTTAAAAATAAAAACGGGACACACAATTTAAGACCCAAGAAAAAAACGGCGCATCGTTTCGTGCTGTTGAGTGAATAACGTGATACCAGAACTCCAAAAACGATTAAAACACAAAATTAAATTTGATTTGTATTCAAAATTGCACAAAAAAATTAAATAAATAACATTTGGACAGCTGAGGTTCAATATATTTGAAAATCTAAACACCTAGGTTTCTGGAACAAATTTTGTCAGTCCTGGTTTAATTAGTTCATTAGCAAGATACAACGTTGATGCAAGTTTTTCATTTATTCTCGCGTTACCTGTACCGTATGTCTTTCCGAACGCGCAACTTTGCGATCAAATGAAACGTAGTTCGCCTACTCAGGATATTGCAAAACATACTCACTCGTATTATCTTCGTTTTTTTCTCCAACGCGAGTCTTGCAGAGATTTTATTCGTACGACTACTTTGTTCTGCGCATTAATTATCCGTACTTCGACTTCTGTATCAGACCGCGACTGCAGTGCGTCCGTTCGTATCCCTTTGCTTCTGTATCTCGCAGCAGACAAGCGTTCCTCGTAGAGGCATTGATAAACTGACGTGCAGTCCCGCTCAGCATCTCTCGCTATAGGCCTACAGCACAGCACTGTAGTGCTGAGCCACGCTCTCGACTCGAGTACTCGAATTATCCGAGTCCGAAATTGCACTCGAAAATTGTCTCTCTACTGAAGTGCACTACTCGAATAAAATTTTCATTTCTGACAAAATATTCAGCTAGAATCTCGAATTTAAAAATTGCAAAACGAAACGCGTAACAAAATTATTACCTGGTCCTATTTAAGGAACTATATTGTAGGCTCAGTGTACAAAATAGCTTAAAACATCCTGTTTTTTTGCAATTTAAGTGTTGCGTGTAAATCCCATTTGACTTGTGTAGACCTAATTCACATTAACAGAAACAAGATAACTAAAGTGCTACAATAACAATATTTCGGGAACGATTCAAACTGTGAGTTTCTGGATCGGGATTGCTGATCATCTTTTTTACTATTGCAATTACCACAGGCTATAAACAGTCCAGATTAAGACACGGTCCAAGCTCCGCTCCCCTGAGGTTGAAATTCAGAGAGTGTTTTAGTTGCCAACACATTTGATGTGCGCTCTCTGCGACCGAGTTGGTCAGCGTTCGACAAAGTTATAACCAGGCCTCGGATGTTTGCATAAGCTATCGACTTTTGTGCTGATGAAGTCGTAAAAAGCTCCCCGACAGTTACTAAGTCGATACGAAAACCATAAATGATGTATTATAATCACACGAAAAAAAAACATTGGTGTAAGTACAGATGAAAGGCAATAAAATGTAGCCGACAACGGCGAAGGCGGATATGAAGCGCCATCGACACGGAATTAATGAAGTCGCTTAGTCGATACCGATTGGATAGCGCGAAATGATGAAAAATACTTGGTAATGTGTTTATTCATTCATTTATTTATTAAAGGTTAAAAGGTTAAAAGTTGTCTATCTCTTATTGGTAACCCATCTCAGAGCTACGGAAAGTCATCTTCCATATGTGGAATCGCACAGTCACATACACAGGTGAACGCGCCTAAGTTTTGGTAGAAAAAAACAGACAAAAAGCTGCGTGGTTCCAAAAGTTTTAAACAGTTTTTTAAAACAATCATGTTTAGCCTATGCTACACTGTAATCGACACGTTAAAAAATTAGCGTTTTAAAATATGTACTACATAAATTTACGTTTTACTCACTTACTTCGTTACTTTCAAAGACTTAAAATTTCAAATTTTTATCACTGTGTACACCGAATACATGACGATGGGCAACAGAACATAAAAGCCAGGAAGCAATAACTAGACGAGCTTGTTGTGTCACGTACGTATAGGACGGAGTCATATTAGCACTATTCCTGAGGGCTTCATTAACAATGAACTTGTTAACGAAACCTTCAGAAATGGCACGGTACTAATGTAACTTCTGTAGTAGACGACAGTGCCGCAGAGTACCTGTCATATTGAAGTGACGCCGAAGTAACAAGCTTAGTTAGTATCGCTAAGAAACGGCGTCGTTCCATTATGATATTACCTTCGTCCAAGCAAAAAAACAATCTTTACACCTGTGTCCGTCTGTCCGTCTGTTTACTTAATTACTAAAAATACTAAGACTTTTGACGCAAACTTGTGAAAGGCTGAGTGCAGCCCAAGAACCAAGTGATCAACTTTCGGTGACGATTTGCATTACTAGACGAGCATTTCTGGAGAAAGTTGGATGCAGGAAAAAAACTACCCCTGTGAAATTTATTTGCAGTCACATTTACTCGAGAGTGAGGCACCGTGAGGAACATTTTGTTGTAAGTTCCTAAAAAATTTTCTCGACGATCAAACTAATCGCTATTTGTTATTAAATTGTTAGCAAATTTTTCATCAGGAAAACGGTGAGAATAGTGTTGACGCATTAAATTTGCCGCGACGCCGTCTTGTAAGTTGTAAAACCTGTTAGTAAGCCTATATCTTCTGTAGTTGTGGCGTATTGCGGTAATTTAGTCAAGCAATTAAATCTTAATTCTAGACCACGAAACTGATGTCTGACATTACAGTCGGCTGGTTTCCAAACTGCTAAATTCGGCTTAAGTCTTTAGGCGTAGGCCTACATGTCATAGAGCATGGCTGGCTAGTCGAATCGCGTCAATAAAAGCTTTAGTAAAAAAGGCTAAGTCCGGTAATTGCTATAGCGCTTCTTACATGAGACGAACTCGTGGACAAAAGCGCTTTACAACCTCGGAAGTGGCTAATGATACCGCAGCGCACCATGCGGCCATCCATTGTCTGCGTCGGCGAACAACTGATCCCGCGGTTTGCAGCAAGCAGACATACCACCGCCCCAATCAGCCATACTATAGTCTTTACCCAGTGGCCCGTTAGCTACTACTTATTTCCAATTCTACGGAGGGTAGGAGGCTGAGTTGGATAAGATTTTTAGTGCACATAGTGCCGATAAAGCTGAACAAGTGCGTCGTTGTTAACTTTCAGTTAATAAGCCGTGACTGGCAATTGGCGACAACTTACAAATTCTCGGTCGCTTAACTAGGCCTATTTCGAGTCGGCTGGCGATGGCTTTGCAGAAAAATTGGCTGACGGTGGCGAAAGAACGCCGCTTGTGGTCTATTTAGACCTCGTTTAATACGGCTGCGCAGTTTTGGACGCCGCAGTGCATTTGACGCTAACTAACGTGGTCTGGCTAGTGTACTGGCGTGGCGTGACCGCTGCGGAAGACACGAGGGACATTTGCTGCTGGAACGTGGAAGGAAACTGCGCTTCCGACGCTGGAATGGATAAACGAGTTTATCTCCTGAGATGCGCTGTTATCTCATTCATTAAGCTTGAACTCCACTGACTTTTTGCGGATTTCTTCATTACGTTGAACGACGTGATACACGTCCAGTAAATCCGCAACAAATTGCTCGACATGCCCACATAAATAGACGGAGTAGAAGAAATTTACAACGTCATGTTGTGATGCTGTACAACAATTCAAAGTAGCGGAGTTTTGCCAGGAACGAGTTTATCTGCTGCGACGCTGCAGAGTCTGTCGTCTCATTCTTTACCTACCGCTGGCTGTGTGGCGACCTCCCAGCGCGGCTTGAGACAAATCGGCGCGACGACCGTGACCACAACCGCACGCTGACTATAATCCTTGCGTGAAGCCGAATAGCGAAAAAACAGAAAAAAACAAATGGCTAAAATTACACAAAACGGAGAAAACTCACAATGACTGAAAAAAATAATTTCGAACTCGTTTAAATGAGAAATGGACGTTTACATCAAGCTCGTTCCACATTTTTGCAAAACGCCGATTTGTCTTTAGCTGCATTGCGAGATCGCCGGACAGCAAAATTGCTGTAGAGAAAGCCGTCTGACCACCAGAATCATGAACGACATTCTGGATGCTACGAGATCTCATTAGCAAATGTTAACACAGCAAAACACTGACAAGTCTGATGTAGCGATGTCTGTCGTGTTAAGAAAGGCGTTAGACAAGGTAGTATGCCTGGAGTTGGCACAGTTTTGTTCGTTCTGTCTTTACTTTGGTGAGTTACTTCAAATGCTTCGTGAATTCAACGTTAGATGTGTTGCTGGAAATGTGTAATTGCGTACTTGGGTGCGTTGGCGCAAGGGAATAATTTGGCATTACTAGCTCCCACAGCACAAGCTATGAGATAGCTGCTGTGTATTTGTGGAAAATATGGTAAAAAATTAGATTAAGTTTAGTGCCTAAAGCTTCTAAGTCAACATGGTTATATTTTGGTAAGAGAAGACAGCAATTTGTTTGTGAGCGGCAGTTTTTGCTTGATCGGCTTCTATTTCGCGCAAGTTGGTCAGCATTCGACCGATGACGTCACGTGACCCCAAAAGGTCAAACTCGTGACCCCATAATCTTTGAGGCGCCATATCTCTGTAACGGTGCCATATAGACGCATGGTGACGATGGACCTTTTAAAGAAAAGTGCTGGTGACGAATCGAATGGTCTCGTAACTGACAATGTTTATTATTTAATTGAAATAATACAGAAAGATGAAAGGATCATTGCTGCTGTACAATTTGAAATTAAACTGTATGATTTTTTTCTACCGGTCTAAACAGCTCACTGATTATATTTATACGGACATATACTGTAAACTGTCGAAATGCATTGGACAGACTCCGTGTTCATATGATTATAAAGAAATAGGTTAACAGCTTTGTCAGACAACCACAGCATTTGGCACATAAAGAAGATCACAAAACATCTAACGTGATAAAGGTTTCATTTTTGAGGTAGCAGCTGGACGAGGATAGAGACGGGAAGTCGGGAACAAGACAGAGCTGGATGATAGTCACATTATTGTGTGCGTGATCTGTGGTTTATGCTCCACTAGGAGACTAGAGCGTGCCAAGGCAGACGGCACGGCAAGTAAGTCAAGCCGGAAATGAATAGCTGGCTTAGACGACCATAAACAGCAACCCGTGATTCACGGACACAGGCTTCACTGGCCGGCAAGCCAGACCGGAAAGTACCAGCGGTCGTACTGCCTCGGTCACGACTTGTTGTTAGCTGAACCGCGCCGACTTTATGTTTGTTTGGACACCGCCTTAGGTCGCATCTGTAGTTTGCTGCAGTCCTACAAGAAAGGATGTCGTCGCCAAATGCCGACCCAGTATGCGACCGTCCGTCTACTCACCGAACGTCTCACGCGCTGTCTCTAATTTAGGGCATCACACAAGTCATGATTACACGAGATATCTGCCATTTTGTAGAGTTTACGGTGACCTTGGCTGAAAAGTGGCAAACCGATTGCTCACACCCGTAGGAGCGTTTACACCAATTTTTTTTTTACTTTTTTGCTGTTGATGCAGATGGACGAACGGACAAGACGCGTAACGCGGCCTATAGGACGGCCGCATAATGGTCGTCGGCAGTGACAAATTGCAAGTCGTAAACGTCAACGACCGGAAACTTGCCGCAGATTTAGCGCTGCTTTAATAATCGGTGGCGGGCGGCTGGTGACAACCAGCGCTTCACTAGTAGGGCCTACTACAATATCGGAGTCATCGTCGTCGCCGTCTACATTCAGAACACGCCCGAAAGACTGTACTCTTCGGATTAGAAGTTATATAACAAGGGAGCACTAGGCCTAATTCCGGCCGCGTCTACTTTGCTGTATTTATGCCTCAGTCTTCGCCATTTGTGGACCAAAGTTTACCATATTCGTCAAAGTGACAGTACTCGAAAGAAACTGCAGTTTGCAATGCTTTTTTCGATTTCTTTTTTTGACTGTCAGTATCTTTTTCGTTCCAAAGATATTCGCGTATTGTTTTGCTTTCAAATTGTAGAAGGGTGCCCAAATTGTGGGATTGAGTTTTTAAAACTACACCAACTTCCGATCACGTGACAAAATTTCGCGGCGATCCTCCTAGAGGTTTCAGATTACGCACTAAAACTATAAGAAATAAACAACAAAAACAAATCGTACTTGCGGTACGTTACATAAAGGTAGCCAAAATAAACAAGAAACCCAGCTGTCGCTAAGATAGCAGACCGTACTGGTTGTCAGTGACCTTCAAGAAAATCTAAGGTCGATGATTTGCATTTCATCTGAAAGGGCGTATGCCACTTCCTATTAGCGATTAATAGTAACCTAGGCTCTATCACGCATCGTTTAGCTACAATAGCACGTACTTATCTTTAAAGTGATTTAAGGTCGATGATTTTTTATGTAATTTAAATCCAATATGCCACTTTTTATTAGTAATTTACGATTAATAACCTTGACCGTATCTTTCACCGTTTCCGAGATAAGGCCAGTTTTTTTTGTTGAAAAAAGCACATTTTTCTTACCCACTTTTCCATTTAACCTCGAATTTGAAAATGTTTTCCTTGTAATAAATCACTGAAGTTTTGCATGTCTAAGTTTATGACAAAGGCCTAGGATTGATTAAGAAGTTTTAAAAAGTTTTCCCCTTAAAGCCCACCGTTTAGTCACAATATATCCGTGACAAACGGACGGACAGACGACGGCGGACAGACAGACGACAACTGTACCATAAGCTCGACCGTTACTTAAGTAGTGTTGGCTAAAAAAGCTGGGGCGTCCTGCTGTCACAGAGTACACCGCGAGATGTTGTTTATGATTACGACTTTTGCTTTCTGATCACGCGACACGCTGATAACTGAATTAGTCTGTGGGTGATGTATTCCACCCGAAATTCGGTTATGTGCTTTTAAGTAACTGTTGTCGATGCTGAGGCGCCAAGAAGCGAAAGTCATATAATTACTTTCCAGGAAACGCCAATTAAAACAGCATTCACGACGTTCACGTGGAGCACAACGCTAACAGAAGAGTGCATGACGTTCAATCAAGCGGAAACAACTTTGTCTCAAATACTAGTCAAAGATCGGCGCTTAGTTTAATCGTCGTTTCCCCAGAGCAACATTTTTTCGGTTCGGTTTTGTCGTATGTGTGACTGATTTATACCGTCGGCGGTGTTCGTTGGCGTTTGCGCTGGCGACTTTCTACGGGTTCGCTTTGTTATTCTGTATTGAGGATCGCGCGTGTGAATACAGACGAAGATTAGCAGACCTTTCTCACAAGAATGCTCAGCCTCCGTAGGCCTGAGCACGACAGAAACTGACAACAAACTGTAGTAAAGCTTGTTTCGGTCTGCTTCAGACCATTCTATTCACTGACTAGAATTGGCTTTCAGTCTTTTTGTCTGCCTCCAGCAAAGTATGGCACTGGAATGGCAATGAAAATGGGAAAGCATGGAAATAGTTGATGGAAATGATATACGAATGGAAACTATAATAAACCTGTAAATAAAAATCGGAGGAAAGAAATAGGAACAGCTCCGCAGCAATGAAAATGTTACAAAATTTGGAATGGGGAATGAGAATATGTTTTTTCTTTTTCGGAATACGTGCCAACTTTAATATGCTGAAGGCTCTGGCACGTCAATGCGTAATCACGACCAAAAAAACTCATCTACTAGTCAAGGATAATTTTATGACTTCACAAGAATGAATAACAAAATTTGGAATGGGAATGGAAAACAATGTCAATTGATTGCGCATAAATGAAAAGAACCGAAAACGCATAGCACTTTCAGTCATTGCGGGCAGTCTGTAATTTGAATTGCTGAGCGGCGATTGTGTGCCTCTGTTCTAGGATTGGGTCGGGTAGACAGACGTGTTCTGCGCAGACAACCAAACGCTAACCTCATAGATCACACCGCGGTAAAAGTATCGCAGTTTATCAGGTGTGTCCGTGCATTCATTCGGGACACGAATAGACAAGGCACATCGCCTCCGATGACTTCCGCGGTACATTGGTTATATACAATGCACAGAATCTATAAACAGAGCACCAGCTGCATTGTCCTGAGTCTTGACTCCTAACCACGTCTCAGTTTGCATTCAGAGAACAAGAAAGCCCAGCTGTCGCAAGGGAAACGCACTACAGCCTATACAGTCTCTGTTGCAGTACTTACCTTTAAGGCCATTTAAGGTCGATGATTTTCATTTCATCTGAAAGGGCGTATGCCACTTCCTATTAGTGATTAATAGTAATCTTGGCCGTATCTTTCACCGTTTCCGAGATGTGACCCGTTTTCAGTTTTTTTCTACCCACTTCCATTCAACCCCAAATTTGAGAATGTTTTCCGTGCACTAGATCGCTGAAATTTTGCATGCCTATGTTTAAGACATAGGGGTAATTATTCGTGTATTTTTTCCCAAGAACCTATCGTTTAGCCACAATACATCCGTTACAGATGACAGACGACGACAGACAGGTAGAGAGATAGACGTCACATCGTGCCATAGACGAGCGCCTCAAACACGGAAGTCGGAGCCTATATATGCGACGCTGTTAAACTTGGTGCTTACGTGCGTAGGGGCCTACGCCCAGCCAGTTGCTGATCTGTATTAATGTGACCAGCACGTGTACACCTACCGTTCCTGCGACCGTACTCGACTGAATCTTATACATCACTGACTACTGGAGTGGCTGGCGAGCAGACATCGGCTACACCGATGGTCAGCAAACTGCCCATAGTCATAAAAACTTTAAAAACTACCGCGTGCGCAAACTTCCCTTTCCGCATCTTCCTCTCAACATTCCCCATCCCCTTCTTATCTTTAACTGTAGGCCTCGGGTTTTGGCTCCCGCCGATCGTATTAAATCGTGCTCACGAGTCGACTAACTCGCCTGCTCGTTTGCAAATTGCGAGAGTAGGTGTCCAGTTTGCTCAGTGATATAAATTGCTTGTTCAGCTGAGTAAAATCCGTTCCGGCAAAGTACATCGTACTTCGGCAGTTAGCACGTTGCACCCGACACTGCTAAACGAGGCTGTGTTTTAAACACGCTTTAACACTGCTGGGTTGGTGAGAGAAAAAAACAAGACTGTCAAAATAATCTGACACCAAACTGCATCGCTTCATGACATTGTTGTTATGAGGAAAAGAAAACCGTGTGCGGTTGGCGACTGTACCATAGGACAAGACCTTGCTGAGTTTATAGGCTGCCGTGGTAACCGTTTCGCTGTCTGTAATACAACAAAACAGCGCAAAATTTCAAGAAAGGTTTCGACCCCAAACCTTTTTTGAAATGGATACCCGGGCTAATACAGTGTTATTTACTAGAGCGTCTCGCTCCATCCAGTGGCTGCGCACGATGCGACAGCCTACAAGCATGCAGACAGATGGACGGACCCATGGAAGGCAGACCACGCTTTATACGGTAACATCTATCGCAATAGCCGGAGTGCATAGCATTTATGCGGTAGCGCCAGTCAAAGTAGCAGTAAGTGTTTTTCTCTTAAGCTGCCGTAACGGGAAATGCTAATGGTACGGATGGTGGCATGGCTCAGTTAGTACCTGGATGGGCGACGGTATCTGCAGGCAGAAGAACCATTTCAGTATCATTACCAGTCACCCATGTCAACTCAGCCTTCCATCCATCCGAGGTAAGTAAATCGAGTACCGACCTGCCTTGATGGGCACGTGTCGTATAGTGGCGGGGAAGAGGATGGCTGGTGACAGGTAACACTGTGCGATTCTATACGACAGGTGACGCTCCGTAGCTTTGGTATCGGTTTCCCAAAACAAGTTACACACACCATTTTACCCATTTTGTTCTTTTGCGGCAGTGTGTCGATGGTACAGAAAGTTCCAAAGTCAATGATGAACTTTAAGCTGCAGCCTGCAAAGCTTCGGCACACGTCGACGGAGTAACAGACAGACAGACTGGCACACAAGCTCTGAGCATCTTGGTCGAGCCTGTGTCGAGTCGTAGATGAAGACGAATAGACATATTACGTGATGAGAGTCTTCACGTATATGTGCTGAGTCCCGATTAGGAGCGTCAGTCAAAGTCAGAGTCGTGCTGCAGCCGGAATAACTTAACGCAAGGAGCAGTTTGAATGACGCACACATCGTTGCAAACATGCATTTGCCGCGAAGGCAGTAGCCGGAGTACCTCTAACAAAGTCCAACAAAGAAAACGAAGATACAGGCCTAGTAGTACAAGAAATTTGAGCAAAGCTCACGAGACGCGCGAAAGCCTATAGCATTTCCAGTTCAGTAGTTATAGTTTCGAAAATCGCATATCACTTGGACTCGGCCCATCGGGACCATAATACACATCGGCCATAGGCGCGTGTGGCGTTGGCGACGGTGGCGCCTCCTTGTGAATGATATAGACTTGCGCAGCCCGATATCGCGAAAAAAA
>Ga0209671_1001855_pt1 | contig 18505 bp, 10 predicted proteins | sample WorMetHERISLAND2_2_FD_187401 | JGI IMG/M metagenome (GOLD analysis project Ga0209671, IMG submission 187401) | Marine gutless worms symbiont microbial communities from Max Planck institute for Marine Microbiology, Germany - Olavius geniculatus... | ecosystem: Host-associated > Annelida >...
CGTCACATCACATCATCTTCATTTCAGCATGTGCTCAAAATGTCTTTCTGCAGTACAAACGCATGCGGTAGACGTTGACACCATTTGCGAACAGCACGTTTAGTAACTGCATGACTCAAGCAGCCCACACGCTGTTGATGCATCATTTCAGTTTGTCGACTTAGAATTTTAAAATGAAGATGAAGCAACAAATTTTCAGTGATTTTGTGGTCTCAGTAATTTTCTGAGCTGACGCATGCACTGCCCAGTATGAATTCATTGTTGTCAATGGTCAAAATATGACTTTTGCATTTCACAAACAACACACAGCGACAACCTTAGGGCGAGGTGGCCAAAACTGCAGACATTTACGTCAAGTTTCTTGTTAATGTCGCGTGCCAAAAATTATTGAAATCGGCCAATGTTTCACGGAGCTATTGAAAAAAATAAAATTGGCTCGTTTTTTATGGAGGGTAAGTGTTTTTGCATAGTTCAACTGCCAGCAACAATAACAAAAAATATTTAACTGCTGTATTCAAATACTAACTTAAGTCATGTAAAGAATTTCTTTCGAAACATTCTGCTGAAAACCGCATGACTCTATGACGTACGGTTGCAAAATTATGGTGTCATTAACTTTGTGCCGTTTTTTGGACCACTTTGTATGTATTAATAGTTTTTATGTTACTTTCAATTTTAGCTGATATTTTAGCAATCGATACATAAGTTTGCAGGCCCATATATGGGCACGTACAAGTGTATATATAAGAAATGTTTTAACAATGTCAAAATATTTTATAGTAAATCTTTATTGATAAGAGCATAGCGTTATTTATAGGCCCAACTTAATCGGCGTGCTATTTCGCACCTTGTGCACATTAAGGACATTTATCACAAATTGTTGCTTGATTTTCTTGCCGCTGTGGCTGCTGCTGCTGCTGCTGCTGATGATGATGATGTTTGTGTGCTGACTGTTCAAGCGTTGTTTACACCAATAGTGACTGTCGCACAAAGAACGGGACGTTCGCAGCGCTGCAACTGCTAGAGAGCAACGACGTTGATGTCGTGTTTGGACCCAGCTGCTCTCCAGGTGATCCACACGACCCACTCGAGACTACTTTCATACTACATATACTTTTATACTACGACGTAGCCCTACCTGTGCAAAAACTATTTTTGGCCGTCACGTAAATACATGATTAAAATTAATAGAAAACGAACTCAACTAGATGCTCTCAGTTGCTCGGAGAGCCTACCGTAGTACAATCTGACAACGCAAATTGTGGGACAGTCAGACCCATAATTATTTTTAAAAACGTATCCGTACTGGGTCGGCGACGGTGCCGTTGAATGCATGACGGCTACCAGATTGTCGTGGCATAAGTGTAAAAACCCAATGTATATTCAGTTATTTTAGCTTTCTTGTCGTAGTTGCGATAAAGAAACTATGATTCGACACTAGATTTGTATATCCCAAACTTTGTTTTTAGACTTAAGCGAGATTGTTATCAGACATTGTCAAGACTTTGGTCCGAATAATGAAAATGCTGTCAATTCGGCATAACATTTTCAGTGTGTACTAGCCGTTAAATCACAAGTCGCTCCCAAGGTCAGTAAAATGAGCGCCAGATTCGACTCGCTCGTCGGCTGCATCTACCTGAAATACTACCTGTCCGGAACCTAAGTTCTGGAGCTCTGTTTTAACAAACGAAGTGTGCAGTTCCTATTGTGGTAGGTGCTGAGTCAAACGCTATGAGAGCAGATGGCCACTTTGCGGCGTTGGATGTGAACAACGCTGCATCGTCAGCGTAGACTTCATCGGTGAACTTCGACTGACCGACGCCAATACCATGCAAGTGCCGAAGAGCACTGCGACACCATCCAGTTCAGGGCAAAACAGACAACTATACAGGAACAAGAATGCGTTTCTGTCATACACTTGCATATACTCGTACTGTAGGCTTATGCTGGCCCTTATAGCATATAGCACAAGCACAATATTGTTGCAAAAAAGAGACGACCCCTCGCCGCAGTAACAATCCACACTCGCCCAAAAAGTCACCAAGCGCGGGGGCAAAGTATTGAGACTTATACAGACTTTCATAAGCGTTCTCCCAGATGCGATTTCGGCACTATATTCACGAGTGCATCTATACATGTAGGCCTATGTATGATAAACTGGTTGCTTGATCGATTGTAGTGTGCACGACTGTCGGCTATCTTATGTCTTACTGGAATCGACCGTTCTTTCCGGATTACTGTATCGACGGTCTGCTAGACAATCACAAAAATTATGAACAATGGTGCGCATTGCCGGGTCTTTCTCCGAAATCTCCCAAGCATTCAAAGCAATTGCAGACCAGTACGGTTGGACACACATCGTGCTGGTGTCGGATGACCATATGACGTCTAACTGCTGGTACGGAGCGAAGCCTTTTGAAAAAGTTTTCGCCAACTACCGAAACTATCGTCAAAGAAGTAACACAACTGTTAAAGTAAAATACACGTTTACGTGGCTGCGGCTTGCAAAAATACCAACAAACGACCAACTCGACGATATCTTACAGCAGATACGATCACTAACACGAGGTTCGTCGCTGTTTTACTCGATAAGTGTTTAGCTTGTTTTCATAATTTCGGCGCTTTTTATCAATAAATGTTCTCAATAACATTTTACATGTACCTTACTATTTATCCACAATGTTTGTTTTGAATTTACGATGCTATTTTAAGTTAATTTTTAGTTTATTTGACGGCAAGTTGTCCGTTGTACAAGTTTATTGATGGCACAACATAGCACCCATTCTGAGGTTTTACATGTATCTGTTTCACAGTTATCATAATATAATGAACGTTGAACAGTGGTCGGCAGATAATTTCATGCAAGTCAACGCGTCAAAGACAAAGGAGATGGTAATTGGCAAGCGAACTATCACCGAAGCTTTTTTTATTTACTCCCAACTCTCAACTATTGCACAAAATCGAAGAGTTTAAATTGCTGGGAGTTTTGGCTTCAGCCAACCTCACTTGGAACAAACACGTTGACCAGATGATTACCAAAGCAACTTCACGTCTCTACTTCTTAAAGCAAACTAGAAATACGTTCAATCTGTGGAACCATGTATCTGCCCCATTGCTACGCTATGTAGCCTAGCAGCTAGGTTTCAGCGTTTGACGCTCTTGTATATCTGCAGCCAATTTTGTCTTTGAATAAAACGGTTGGTTGCCATGACAACAGGGGTCTTCAGGTGAGGAATTTACAAGACACCATTGCATACCGGGGCCCGAAAATAGGAGGTACTGTAGGTGAAAACAACGTGCAGTTATCTTTTGCGGGAGCCGAGTTATAGCCAATTTTGTCCCAAATTTCGTTGCCATATTAACGGGGGTCGGCATGGGAGAAATTTAAATGACACCATCGGATAGGGCAGGCCCGAAAATAGGGGGTAGGTGCAAACAGAAAGCAATTATCTTTCACAGAAGCCGAGTTGTAGTCAATTTTGTCTTAAAATTCGTTGCCATGGCAACGGGGGTCAGCAGGGAAAAAATTTAAATGACACCATCGAATTGCCCGGGCCCGAATATAGGAGTGTAGGTGAAAACAGCTAGCAATTATCTTTCACGGGGGCCAAATTATAGTCAATTTTGTCTCAAAATTCGTTGCCATGGCAAGAGGGGTCGGCAGGGGAGAAATTTAAATGACACCATCGGATAGTCCGGGCCAGCAAATTGGGGGTAGGTGCAAACAGCGCGCAATTATCTTTTACGGGGAGCGAGTTCTACCGCTTTGAATTCTCTATTGGCTGTAATGCAGAATTTTGCAACTTTTGAATGGTTGCTATGGCAACAGTGGTCGATAGGGGGTAAATTTAAATAACACAGTTAGATTGCCCGATCCCGAAAATAGGGGGTAGGTGCAATTATCGTTATTATCCCAACGCGCAATATTATCTTTTACGGGGACCGAGTTATACCGCTTTGAAATTTCCATAAGACGTAATGCATTTTTTAATTGGGGTAAAATGGGGAAAAGAGTTATCAGATTTTTATTTCAAACAAACTCGATCTTACTTTTCGGGCCCCGAATCACTGTGCAAAATTTCATCAGAATCGAATCAAAAGGAGTGTTTACAGAGAGACTGACAAGAATGACAGAATGACAGACAGACGCATGTGATTTTATAATCTGTTCCTTGCTATGCTATAGCAATGGGACAGATAATCACAAAATAAAACTAAAGTCAATAAAATTTTATTTTTTGCGTTTGTGTTTTCATTTGCTGTGTTTATTTACCGCGTTGTTTTATTTTGGCCAAAAGACTATTCTGATCAAGGATTAAATTTGGTTCCGCAACAGGTGGTCGGGGACATTGCGATAACGACATTAAGCGAGCGACAAGTGGCTTCCAACATTTCACTGACGACATCTCGCTAACGACAACCGATGAACGACAATCAGTTTGTGCATATTAAGATACATGACATTTCGTCACTAATAACTGACAAAAAACCAAGTAGTATAAATGATACAGGACTGTAGAAGTTAATATTTACAGTTGTATACTGTGTTCAAATATGCCTTTAAAAATTCAATAAATGTACGATTATTGTAGTCTGCGACGACGTTAACTATTCTCTCATTTACAATGCGGTAAACACATTTCGGGTTGTGGTTTTAGCCAGCCAGCATCTGAACAACAGTAAGGCTGTTTAGTTCATTTCCCGCATCAGTTGGTCTAGCAGTTTCTACAGCGTAAGATGTGAGCATTGTACAGAACCCTGGTAACCACAATGCCACCCTTCGACACTGTTATTGGCGGGAGGCAATGATTCAAGAACACGCTGATTTACGTTCCACAGAGTTAATGGAAATACTCGATTTCTGCGGTTGTCTATTCTGTCTGGTCGACCAATGAAGTTGTCTTGGAAGTAGTTCACGACTGGGTTAGCACGATCTGGATAGCCAGCATCTACCAGATATATGTCTCTTAAGCTAATGAGTAAAAGTTAATAACTGCCCGGGCGAACATTATGAGACGCTGACGACGCAAGCCAAGTGTTGCCAGCCAATCACGGTGTCGCCGCTAGTCTTGTCGTCAACAAACTGTCGCCAGCCAAATGTGTTTAGTTAGTTGTGTCTAGCTAGTTGTCCCTAGCACCTTGACGCCCGCCCACCTGTCGGGACACCTGTTAATTTGTGGTTAGTATTGGTGATGATAATGATAGTCTATATTGAGATCATTAACAAACGCACTGCTGTTTAGCACAATGAACAACAACCGACGAACTAAGAAGCTAAAACAGCATTTATACAGCACACGATCAATAAAACTACAATCACCAATATTGTTTATTTTGCACGGAAGTTCATAATTATGTGGATGGACACGTGTGTGATAAAAATTATCGTGTGGCCTACTGAGCTCGGGTGGTAACAGTCGACAAAGAAAATTAATGAGTATGTACTTAATAGGACTACATTGTTCATAAAGCGGATCACTGTTCACAAAATGCAGTCTCATTTCAGTTTTAGTGTTGATTTACTGTTATTTACTTTTGACAACACATTTTATACTCAATGTAACTTATTTGTCGTTTCTGAAATTATATGACTTTGCCGGTTATTGATCATGATTTACTGCAGCAAATACCGAAACTTTTTCGTGTTGCGTCATCTGTCCTTATACAGCGAAATATACGACTTTGCAGTGCAATCATATAATGGACGTAAGCGATTATTGTGTGGTAGTGTTTTATGCAAAATGTTCATGCAGTAGTCGTGTACTGTCACTCAAGATTCCATTCTGCGTTGAAGTTTCTGTTTCGAGCTCAGGATAATAACATGACGAATGGCGACTTTGCCTTTTTCACGTTCCAGTTAGCGCGCAGCTCGTTTACAGATTTGCCTTGGAGTCCGTACAAACGTTTCGTTGATGACCCGGACAAAATGGCGAGACGTCGGCGTGCTTTCATTGCCGTCAAACAGGTTCGCGGCCTTTATCCGCTATGTTGATGGATTACGGGGTAGCGCATTAAAACAGAACATACGAATATGTTTAATGTAGATCGGGCAATCGGACATTTTTCATAACGAACACTGCAGTGAAGGTGGTAACGTTGAACACTGTGTTTAAAAGTCTATGTGATTAACGTAAACATTACCTTCCCTCACTGCAATGATCGAAGTGAATCATTCTGAAAACTGTCCGATTGCACGATCTGTGTTAAGCACGTCGTGTGCCCTGAAAAGTAGTACACGTCGACCTAGGCGTTACAGCCTCACTATAGATAGTGTCATACAAACACGCAAAGAAAGAAAACATCTTTAAGCTCCAAAAGTAGCTTAAAATGTTTGCTCAGCAGATTGGTTCTTTAAATCACAACATTGCATTTTGTAAGCAAAGTTTTAACTCTTCTGTTGCTATCACTGCTATCAAAAATACCGTAAGCTATTATTATGATAAATTGATTGATTGATTGATTGATTGATTAACTGATTTCGTAAGTTAATGAGTAACTAATAAATGGACGGGCAGACACACGATTGATCGTTTCATCGATCTAATAACCGCTTTTTAGTTGATCCCAATTTGTCATAACAGTAATCCATTTTTAGCCAACCGTACTTAATTAACGGTCGAGCTTATGGTACGGTCGTCGTCCGTCGTCTCTCTGTCGTCTGTCGTCGTCTGTAACGGATGTATTGTAGCTAAACGGTGCGAAATTGGGCCTAGGTTGCTATTGATCACTAACAGGAAGTCGCATATTGATTTTTAAATGACATGAAGAACCTTGACCTCGGATGATCTTGAAGGGTCATACCGCACTACGGTATGCCAATCATGCGGTATTGTGGCTAAACGGTAAGTCGTAGGGGGTCGGCGATGGCAACATCGGATAGGGCGCTAACGACTTTTTATAGGCTGTCAACAGTAACCATGTTTCCATTAGCAGCGGTTTGGCCGCAATTTTCATTGGAAAGTTTTAAGCTATAAGCGGCCATATTTCGAAAACGATGAGAGATAGGGCCAAAGTTACTATGAGATATTAGTAGGAAATGGCTTACGTTCATTCAGATAAGATAATTACGGACCTTGTATGACTTTAAAGGTCAAAACGCGCTATTGTGGCTAAACAATGCGAGATGGGGCAAAGGTTGCTGTTGATCAGTAATAGAAAATCGCATACGCCCTTTCAGCTAAAATGGAAATTATCGACCTTGGATGACCTCAAAGGTCACTGCCAATCAGTACGGTCGGCTATCTGTTAGTAGAAGCAATAGCTTAACACTCTGCGATAAAGCACCGCTGTACTGCCAGAATGGTACGCCTAGGTATCTCTTTCTATCGGGAAAGTTTCTACTTCAAATATTTAATCTGATTGATGAATACAAACATAACGGTGGAATTGCGTAAAATGACAGATAATACCGGTCGATCCGTTTGGGCCGAGAGTCGAAGAATTTCTGCTGAAAGTAGACAACGCGACTGCTGGTCAGCCATGGTACACCGACCAGCCGACAAGGGTATGATGGTACACAAGTTTTGTGTTTCGTGATTTTATTGTATGATGCACGCACACGCATTTCAATAACAATCTCATTGTCGTTAATATTTGTGAAAAATAGGCCTATAGACTGAAGTTTGATGGCATCTTTTTGTGGCTGAGGTGTAGTATGTCAGTTTGACTTACCGTTGCGACTTCAAATTTACATGTTTTTTTTCTGGTCTAAAACAAAGATAATGAAATTGTTGCTTATCTTACAGGACAAATCAAGAAATACAAAGTTTTACCTGTATGATGCTGTCTACCTACTATTTATATAGTTTTATCTACATATATTATATCTTTATATGTAGTATTATTTACATGTATATAATGATGATGCTGTTTACCTGTACCTACTCACACTGAATCAGACTCTGGCTGAAGGTAACGTGGACCAGAGAGACGGTCATGTCATCGTCAACAAAACTATTGGACAGCGGTTTGTCGGTAAGCTTTCAATAAAAATGACCGACTTACTTGTAAACCCACTACGGCAAAACTAAATAAATCTTTTGAAAGCGCGGACCCTTGGCACTAACTTACCGCGGAGCTTCTGATACGTGACCTGTGATCACACTACACCACAAACTATAGGATAGGTCTAAGTCTATAGCATTTGTGTAATTGTAGGCCTGCATTTTGTGTTTTTTTCAGGCAGGGTCGTCTACGTCTAATAAAGATATTAATCTCAAAGCGTATTACTTTTTCTCAAAGGCAGGGCAACTTTTAGGACTTCAGGGAGCAGTCATCGTTCAATCAGAACTTAACCAGAAACGAGGTGTGACACTAAAAATGCACCAAATTTTTTTTCGGCCGGGGCCCCACTAGAGGAATTTACGACGTTTTATATATCTTTTAATAGGCTGGGAAGAAAAATAGGTCAACCGCTCCCTTTTAAAAAATTTTCTTCGGACACCCACGAGTATGATGTCATCCGTCGTTAGAGGCAATGCAACATTTGACTAAACTTGACACAAAAGGGGTTCCAGTCAACGTAGAAAAGAGTTAAACATTGCCATAGACATAGCGTGAAGCTAATGTCGCTAACCGACAACTCGTGTAAAAAAATTTACATTACCATAATAAACTCCGATATTGCGAAGTTTTGAATACTAACTCATCTACTGCTGATGTCACTGCGTGTTTTTAGAATAGCCATTTTCCGAGAGAAAGTGTATGCGCGTGAATGTGGAATGCAGGCATGAGCGGAAATGTACTGATTAATGAGAAAGCTTATCGAGTGAACAGTTACAATGTTTGGGGATACACGCAAGGAAATGAATCTTACTACCGTTCCATGCTGATAGATCTCACTGAACGTTCTCATAACAGGGTCTGTTATTTATGATAGTCTTTTGCTTTTAGTCGTAGAATACCCATCGATTTGTCAAGCGAATACGCAGGTCTCTTTGCTTGCGCACACGCAAAATTTAATACCCACGATAAGCTTTTACTACTACTACTACTACTATACTACTTTTTTGTTTAGTTAGAAAAATTCGAATGCCGAGTGTATCGGAGTTGATCGATATGTTGTAGGCCCTAATCAGTCAATCAATCAATCAAGTTTTATTTCAGACAGAAAACGTCCATAGTACATGGGTAAAATAATAAAAGCAATAAAAGCAATAAAACTGTGGTAAAAAGAAAAAAAACAAAAATAAAACATATACACATCACAGTTCAATACTGACAAGATATTTAACTACAGCATTGCCACTACATTTAAACTGCATATTAAACGAAAATTTATAATTAAACAAAAGAGCGACAAAGTTGGAAAGCTGCAAATCTAAAAGAATAGCAACACTATACAGTTTGTCATAACCAAAAAAACGTATTTATACATCTGTGATAGCAACTTCTCAATTTTTTTCATGCAGTTAAATGTATAAGTATTCCACAATGCAGTATTATATATACATAAACAGTAAGACCTAAATAACCTAGCCTTGATTTTCTTGGAACGCTTACGAAATTTACATTATATCTCGAGAATCGGCAGTAAGTTTTTTTTCTGTCACAATTTGGTAGCGCCGCCGGTTGTATTTACTGCATTTAGTGGCGTTTAGATGATAACGGTGTATTCTCCGCTGACTTGCGGACTTTATGACAAACCGCCGCTAGACATTCCGGAATGTGGATTTCTTGGCGAACTTTGTCCGCCATCAGTTCAGCACCAGGGTAAGCCGTCATTAACCGGTGAGAAACATAGTAATTACCTAACAGTAATTTAGTAAACCGAAAATATCGGCATCATCGTCAATCATAAAATTGCACTAATAGATGCCCGTCTCAAGCATATTTTTATTTTAATGCTTATAACCGTTTTGTAGTGTTTTACTGCGTGTATGCAGATTTTGTTAACAGCCATGTCATTGTTGTTATTGTTGAGGTCATGGTGTAACGGTAGCGTGTCGGAATGGTGATCGTGAGGTCGCTGGTTCGACTTTCGCCCGATGCACTACCAGATAACAACCCTGAGCAAGTTGTTCACACACATGTGCCTCTGTCACCAAGCAGTATAATTTAGTATTGGTCAAAGGGCGATGATTCTCTGCGTCTAGAAATGTAACTGTAGGTCTGGCGTGCGTCGCATTGGTCATGTGTCACAGACTCAGTGGTCTGTCCACATTCCACTTACTGGCTCAACAGCCTAGAAAAGGAACTGAACACTCTGTTTACGCCCCTTGTGGTGTATGGCATTTTTACCTTTATTCTGTAGACATAATGAGAATGACGAGGATGATGATCATGATTATGATAATTATTGATGACGGTTTGTAGACAACACGATAATAATAGTTGTACCTTCGGTAGTTGGAGCGGTCGCTTTTATCGCCTTCATCTCTGCTTTTCAGTTCCACAGGTTAGAATGTTTTACTGTGTTACATTTTTACGCACTTTATGTTTAATCATTATACAAAAATGTTCTTTATTTGTTTTGCTGCACTCCCGCAAAAAGGTATTTGATTCAACGTTGTTGCTCATCAGATAAATATGCAAAGGCGATGCAAAACGTAAGCGTGTAGTAAAATTGGTTAGTCGTATATAGTTCATGATATGCCTGTTTTATCCAGATCCCCTATACGGGGTGTAAACTATTGCTTTCAGCAGAAACTCACTGTGTAAACTTTTACTAACCCATTGAATAAGGTAAGTAATAATTCAAAACATATTTAGTTTGCTGTTAAGTGAGGCAGTGAAATTATGTCCATTTTCGAACGGTATTACACAAAAGCAAATTTAGAGTACTACAATGATGCCTCCAAGATAAAGTAATATCAGTTACAATTTTGTTTTGTCACATCGTTACAATGCTATCCAAAACACGTAGTGTATAGCCTACTGGTTCATGTTTGTGGTATGGCGAACTGCTGCATTGTTCAATTGTTGCACAGAGCTCGCCGTTCAGAGGCTCGCATTCAGCAGATGGTGTGGAAAGTCAACTACTCCGACATCGTTTTTATGAACACGGTCTGTTTAACTCTGTTACTAGCTAGCATATTTAGTCCTTATTTCTTTGGTTTGATCTTCAGTCGTTCAGCCTGTGATAATCCGAAAGACTGGTGACGTTGCATTATAATATTGCACCCAATATAATATTGTAGTATAGCTGGTGCAACGATGTACATTGGTCGGCAACGTCAAAAACAAGCAAAGGTATAGGGCTATAGGCATTTGCCCACTGCACTGCGCAACCCTGACATTAACCGTAGCACTGAGCTATGACGTGACATTGTCTAGCTGAAAATTTGCACGCAAGTATCAAAACAACATGCACGCGTTTAATTTTAGATGGAAAAGAACTCGGTTACTTTTTCAATGGTGTCGGAGATTCAGTCGGTTGCATACGGTTCGTCGAATCGTTCAGTGGCTGTGTACAAAGGACTGAAAGTTGCCGTCTACAGCGTTGACAAACCTGAACTCAATCTCACTCGACATGATGTCATCGAACTCGTTAACGTTCGTATTTTACCTATACGTCTTAAACTTAAGATTCAGATCTAAGTCTTTTTGTTCCCGCTGGAACAATTATGGGCGAGACACTTACATATTCGCATATTAGGCCACATTCGTATTTGTGCTGATTTTTATCCGCAGCGACTACGCAATAGCTTAATAGGGTGTTTACACGATCGAGCAAACATCGATCAGCTAGCTCGACGTTCTATGATAATACGCATGCTAATTAGAATAGCGGGCGGATTGTAATTGGAAGGCCTATATAACACCTGATCAGCTGTGGGCTATGAGCCTAAGCCTAGCCCTACATTTGAGCCACGGGCGGAGTTCTAATAGGCCTGTTTGAGCCAGCTCGATGTTTGCTCGATCTTGTAAACACCCTATAAGTTTCCATTATCATCATCGTCGTTACAAGGACACCACACTTAACACACATTTTGTTACACACCAAATACTTGTAGTTTTGGACGTCAATTATTGTTTATTGCTTTGCCTACTGTTTAGTTAAATAATGAACTGATTTATAATAAAAAGCAGGCATTGGTGGTGCATCGTTTAGCTTTCATTGTCATGCATTTAACACAATTTGTCTCTACAGCTGAAAGAATTGAGTCATGACAATATTAAGTCATTCATAGGAGCATGCGTGGAGCCTGGAAACATCTGCTATCTGATGCATTGCTGCAGCCGTGGTACCATTCAGGCGAGTTTCTGTATACATTACATTATGTACATGATTCGGATGTAGGTATAAATGCATGCATTATCAATAACCTATCGGTTTAACCGCGTAAACATGAGTATTATAATTAATATGACAGCAGTACCCAATGCACAGTATAAAATATGTTATGCAACATGCCTGGAAACGCAGAAAACTGGGATTTCAACAGTCCACTGTATTAGCTTGTTCCCCACCAACGAAATTGATAAAAAGACACATCAGCTGCTACGCGGCGTGCTAAAAACCCAGTCGCATAGTTTTTAACTTTTTTCATTACACGTGTGGCAGTCGGCGTGAGTGGGCCAGAATGCTGTCAGGATGCCTAAGTAAATGAACAAAAAATTTGAGCTAATGCTCACGAGACGCGCGAAAGCCTATAGCAGTTCAGGTTCACGTTAAGTCAATATACGAATACCAAATTCTCTATCTGGATCGCATAACGATAGTAGCGTGGCACCACCTTGTGAATGATATAGACTTGTGTCGCGGTTCAAAATCGCCAAAAAATTTTTAAAAACCTATTTTGGCGTTCAAGGTCATTCAGGGTCATTCAAGGTCATTGAATTCGGCGCCAATCGAGAGCCAGTGTACGACTTCCTATTAGTGATTAATAGTAACCTAGGCCCTATCTCTCACCGTTACTGAGATACAGCGACCTATTGGCCAAAAATCGCAAATTTTGCCCACCCCCTCTCATTTAGCGCCCTCGTTCGGGATGACCGCCTTCGAATTTATAAAAAAGCTTTACGGTTCCTGAAACTAGAGTCTTCCAGGCATCATCATCATCATCACTACTACGAACTGATTAGCGTGGTATAAGTGCAGACTGCACTTCAAGAACACGTTACATGTTACAACACGATAAAAACACGTAGAAACACTAAAAAAATAAAAACCAAAAAAATGAAACGCTAAGACAAAAACACAGAGAGTTCAAAACAGTCACGCGCCATAAGATTGACGAAATAAAAATGTGTTCAATTTATGTCGGAAAGTTAAAAGTAATGTAGCAGATTAGGCCGCAGATGGTGAAGATTTGGTGATCCCAGCTTGCACCGTTTTTGACTGATCCACCCGTGTGACGGACGGACGGACAGACAAAATTGCGATGGCTAAGACGCGCTGAAAGCAGTAGCTGCTTTGGCGCGTAAAAACTGCATGTATTCCAAGAGCATTTGTACGATTCAAATTTTCTTTTGACATATAACACGCTATAGAAATGCAGACTACTTATTTACTTACTTACTGCGTTTTAAAAATGTGTTTAACTGGTCATTTTTTACAGTACGGTTAGTCCATGTCCTCAAAAGTTAATTTTTAAGATATTGTACATGTACACTTACTACGCTTTTCCAGTTGCTCAAAAGGAACAATAACTAAAGTGTCACAAGTCACAATGCACTTGGGTGTTTACAGTAGTCAGTATAATTGCACATTTTCAAAATATAACAGTCTTACAGGGTGGTGGCAACAGTTTTGCAGCAAAAATGAAGACTTTCAAAAACTTTCAGCTACGTTTTCCAGACATATTATCACTATATTATACCACGTCATGTCAGAGAGTTCTAGCATCATAGAAAAAATAATTTTCACATCGCTATCACAATTTTGAAAAACCGAAATTCAAGGACTTTGAAGATCCTTTTTCATCAAATTCCAAAACTTTCAGAACTCTATTTTATTTTCAATACTTTCTAGGTCCTAAAAATAAAAAAATTGTCTTTAAAAGTTTCAAAGACTTGTAGCCGCCGTGATCTTACGTGCATGTAGTCATCAAAAGTCAAGTACTGAAGTATATATAGTGAAGCATTCAACCTGGCGCAACTTCATTGCTGCATTGTCTCGGCGCAACAAGTGCACTTCGTCTTCTGCCTGTTGTAACTACAAATAAAACAAAATCTCACTTACAGTTTATAATGAAAAAGCACAAAAGCTCAGATGGGTGAAATGTAGGCCCTAGTAAAAAAAATGTAAAAAGTGCCGAGCTCCGAGCCTCAAAGAAAAACAAATTTGTACGCAGTCTGAAGATCAGAAAAGTTAAATAAACACATTTAACACTTGAGATATAGGGAGGCTGCTACTGACAGCATCAAGCGATGAACACGACTGTAGGCAGGCACTCAGTATTTTAAGTCAGTTTAGACCAACCTATAAGCTACGTCTGTTTTAGACTTCAGTCCGTTTGATGAGTAACAAGAAAACATGCTGCAGATAGCATACACCTCAAATATAAAATAAAAACAATTCTGCATATTTGCACAGTTTGTCTGAACGTTAAATAGACAATGTTTCAATAAAATGGCACTTTTTTCATAACTCAGAGAAAAAAGGGGTGCTTTTTCATGAAACACCATATGTATAAAATATTAGCAAAACATTCATTGCAGCAAACAATTGAAATGCTCGCAATTACAAACTTGTTGCAAAAGTGATTTTTTGTCCGCATGCAGAATATCTAGGTCACGCCTGAGCTGGTCACAAACTTTAACAAGACGCTCTCGATCTTTCCTTTCATTTTCAAAGTCTTCAATGTAAGTAACAATCTGACAGTGAACAGTAAAATATCACAATTAAACTTTAGTCAAATGAACAACAATTAATGATTAATTATATGATTAAACAAATGATTAATTTGGAAAAGCTTGCAAGCAACAAAACTAACCAAAAAATTTTTTTTTAAATTCATCGTAGCTGAAAAACAGCAAAATTATAATTCCAAATAAATATGTAGAATCTGATAACTTTGATCTTTGTTTACCTGCTGTTTCAATAGATCAACGTTATCGGTATCAATCGTCGTACTCCTTGCACAGACTTTGTTTCGTGGTGCTACATCGTCAGACTAAATACACACCAATAACTCATTATTGGCACGACGTCTACAGTGCTGAATATTTTGATACAGTTATTCATGTCCAATTTAACGTCGCTCATGATTAACATAATGATGAAATTAATCATTTGTTACTGCATCTAATCAGAGAGATAAGTATACAAAAATTTCTGGATTCTATCATTACGGCCAACTCCTAATGTATGGCTCAAGAAAGAGAGAACAACAACAAGATTAATTTATAACATGCAAAAATTACTGATACTTGTATATTATTTCCATCATGCGTAGTAGTCAGTTTGAGTTATCTATAAACTGTGTCTTTTATGAGCAGTTTCATTCTACTTGACTGAAGACTATAAATTCATACACTGTTAAAATAATAAAATAATCATGAAATTATAACATATGTAAAATGGTAACTAAAACTGTCATCATAGTTAAGACTACTATTGTATAAAATTTTTGTTTTAAATGTCACTGGACTTATCCATAAAAGAACGACTAGGCTGAGTTAACCTGGTTGGCTGGCAACGAATACTAAATATGGTTTACCTGCATTCAGATAGTTACCATCCTGTCAAGACTTCTATAACGCTGTTAGGTCATGACTTCATAGCAGTTAAGTGTTAGCGTAAAGCAAAAATCACATACAAAAAAAATCAGAATCATATGTTCCAACTATCAAAGCTTTTATTTTTCTTCACCAACCGTGTGTTCAGTCGCATAAGTCAAATGCCTCTTGCCACTGTCTGGCTTCGTCACTTGTCCAACTGACAACGAAAAATCAGCAATCGTGTCTGATTGCACTGACAACGACTCCTCACTCGGTGAAACTTCCCTCTGTCTTCGCAGCTCTTCTAACTGGCTCTGTGTAAGAACGCTGCTCATCAGCTTCAACTCCTTTTCTGCTTTGCATGCCCGCAATTTCCAACTTCGACACTCTTTTGCCTTCTTTTCCATCATTTGTGCTAAAGCAAATAATTAAAAATTACATCAGAAAAATGTAAACATTATGTACTCAATTAATTATTATAGTCAAGTTTTTACATTTACAATGATATGACAACGAAGATTGCATGCCATCGATACATCTAAATGTCTACTATTATATTAAGTATATTTTCCCACAAAATAGATGTCACACTAATCAGAATTATTGAAACTCAACTTTTTTCTTTTTACTTACTTAGTAATCAAAGTGCAATAGTTTGGTCATATGCATCATGCTTGTGAATAGATTAGACAAATTTCAGCAATCTTGTAGCTCTTCATTCTGATGAATAATCATACTGTAGGCAGGTCTACTAACATTTCAACATGTTAACATATTAACAGCATATTAACAGACAAAAGTACCGACATGCTAACAGTTATTGACTTCAACTTATGTAGCCAGCTGCCCCTAGATAATTGTTCTCGAATTGTTCGTGGCCACTGAATCATTATCATACCTCTCTTAAAACTAGAAAGCAGTTATAGCCCGCAGGTACCTCCGCCAAGGCAACGTTATTCGCCAGGTGGCGTCACCATATTCGCTTTGCCAGCGGTTCCCTTATGCCCCCTTTAACGCAATGGTAACGAAAATTTCAAAGTGCTTCAGAATCCAGGATTACTGCCGGATTACCCCCAAAATTGAATCACTTGTAGTTTATGCCAAGTCCGACATTCCCTCAAAATTTCAGAAAGATCCGTCCATAACTTTTTAAGTTATCTTGCTAACACACAGACAGACAGACAGACAAAAACCGGCAAAAACATTACCTCCTTGCCGGAGGTAATAAGGACTGACGACAAACACATTCTCCTTGAAAAAATGCACAAATATATAAACAAACAACACTCACGAAAAACAAGATATCCACTTAATCGTGCTTGCAGTTCACAGTTTGCTGACCGAAGTGCCTTTATTTCAGCCTCTTTGTTCGACGGTGGAGTGAATCCAGACGCCAATAGCTTGGGAGAAACGGTGTCAGTTGTACTACTGGTTTGTGTGCAATCCACTTTGTTTGATAATTCACTTTTAAACATGCTATGCGACATGACTCTGTGCTAACCAGATAAAATGCTGCAAAAACAAGTTAAACATCAATCTTTTTCACGAAAGAAATAAACAATCATAAGCATAACAATCATCAAAAAGTACTTTATAATTCTACCTGCATTTTGTACTGAAAATGTATCAATACACAATTAGCAAATTTAATTCGTTTCAAATTAATAGCAAACATGTTACCATTTTAATTTCAATGATATACAAATTAAATTCTATAACGTGCCAGTCACAAAGCATGGCGCCCAAACGTCCGGCTCTCAAACGGCGACGCCCAAATATTCCAGCGCCCAATACTCGCGGCGCCCAAACGGTGAGCGCCCAAACGGTAGTGCCCAAATATTACGCACCCCAAAACTCAATGCTGAAGGCCAAAAGTGGGGATGAGTTCTTGGGGATATGTCAGCAAGCCCCTTAGCCTCTTCTTCACCAGCAAATAGGTATGGGTGGTACTGTAAGCTCCCCATGGGGTTTGGGACGAAGCCAAGTGCAAATGCATTCTAAACATAATATGAGTACAGACAATGCATCTATTGGCTGCAAATGTTGTTTAGTTCATAAAGGTAAAAAATACGGCTACTCATTTAAAAAAGTCATTTTGTGGCTGCACCTACTGTGGTACATGTCGGCCCGCCATTTAGAAGTTAGCTATAAGGTTAAGAATTTGGGTGGTTAAGGAGTCAGTGTTAGAGTTATTTTAGTGTTTAATATGGTTTCGTTGTCATTTAAAACAGGTTTTTGGCGGCCCCTTGCAATGGCGGCCCTTCGGAACGAAGGACCCGAATCTCTGCTGCCGGGGCACACAGTCCCATTTTTTCAGAGCTCCCGCAGCCACTGACAAAATGCTCAAGTTTGTAACGTGCAGTTTAGTGCCACTCAAGCGTAAAAATTTCATGCAACAGTGGGTGAGATCAAGTTTATGATGGCCTGAGCGCTGGATGCTGCCTTCGGATGATGTCCACCCTAAATAAGGTAAGGTACTGTAAGGTAAAAAAGTCAAGTTTTGCTCAGTCTTTAGTCTTAGACTAAATTAAGTCTTAGCAAAACTTGACCTCACTCACTGGCAACTTAAATTGATAGATAAGTTTCTAAGGATATGCAAAAATGATGTCAACAGCGTAAAGTAAACAGTGCATGTGTACTTTCAATCAGCATCGCAGACAATATCGACGATAAAGCGGACTTCTTTAACCTAATTTTAACTCTCCACCAATACACCAGCATCACACGTTTAGTTATTGAGACTGGCCAAAATGAATTGCATATACCCCTTGAATTTATACGATTTTTGGCATTGCAAAAGTCGTTATTTCGGATAAATATAAAAGAAGGTATCCAATGACCTTGTCAAAGAGCTGAAAGACATCTCGCCACCACTTGCCGACAGCCAGGGTGATATACT
>Ga0209671_1001856_pt1 | contig 18504 bp, 11 predicted proteins | sample WorMetHERISLAND2_2_FD_187401 | JGI IMG/M metagenome (GOLD analysis project Ga0209671, IMG submission 187401) | Marine gutless worms symbiont microbial communities from Max Planck institute for Marine Microbiology, Germany - Olavius geniculatus... | ecosystem: Host-associated > Annelida >...
CAGTAGCTGTCAACATCGTAGTAATCAGTGCGGTAGTTATTAAGGTTATATCTTAATAACTACCGCACTGATTACTACGATGTTGACAGCTACTGAAAGAGGAAAGGACTGGGTATTTTTAGGAATAGGTGTTAGAATTTATAAAATAGAACTTAGATTTTATAGGAAGGTTTAAAGTTGCAGGTATCCTATCTTAGCGATAACCTAAGACAAGATGGCGTTGAATGACCTGGTTTTTGACAAAATTAGGTTATATTATCACAACAAGCAATGGTGATGTGCTTGTTAATGGTATCAACATTGATGACCTTGCATGACCTTGAAAATAGAGGATTTTTGTGATTTTGTGCGATTTTTGGCTGCAGAAGAGCGAAGTGCGACGAAATGGATTGAGATAAACCAATATCAGCTGCGAACAGGAACTGCCATAAGCTCTCGCGCATCTCATGAGCATTAGCTCAGATTCCTTGTTGGCATACAGATAGCCAATATGATAGAATTTATGTAAGGCGCACTCATTGTCCACTTCACATATAAAACACAGATGCTCCAAATTGTTGCATAATGCTGAGTTGTTGTCTTTGTAAAAGTTCTAATGACTTCAATAAGAACGCAATAAATTAAAATGTGATTTATTCAGCAGAATTATAAGTTTAACAGTTTGCTTTTAAATTATCAGAATTTTGGCCTAAAGTGTACACAATGGCTTAGACATTACACCACGGCTGACAGCAGCATTAACGATCAATTGTTTAAAATGCACAGCACTCATTTATAGATAAAATATGTTTTCAAGCTCATCAATCAGTTATTTTGCTGTCTGCTATTTTCAGTGTAAAATAGTTAATAGCACAAAATTATTACATCTCATGGCACTTTCTGTCAAACTGATAATAAAAAGTGAGGAATCTGATGCTGATAATCACTGTGTAATGTAACAATTTGGAGCATCTGCGTTTTACACGGTAGTGCATTGACATAAATTATGTGAGGTGGACAATGATAATACCTCACATAATTCTATTGTCTTTGCTATCTGTGTGCCAAAAATTATCAAATTTGGTTGAGATTTGACGAAGTTCTGACAAAAACAAGTTGGGACATTTTTTCTGGCACATCCTGTACATAAGATAGCTGCTTGCTTTTGCATACATTTTATTAGGTCAGTAATGGAGAAAGAGTCGACCATTGTTTCATGCAGGACTAATTAATTTTGTTCAACATTTATTTTAGCCAGCGGACCTTGATAAAGGCAGTGCAAAGCTTGTTAAAATTTTTATGTGTTTCTCATACTGGGATTTACGTACTGTTTATGTTGCTGGCTGTGACATTTGCATCAAAAATCACACATTTTAATAATTATTAGTTTAAAAAGTTACTTTTCATTCATATTGTGTCAGTATGGTACTGGAATACATCAGTAGTTGTTGTAGGTAAGTGCTATTGTATTTGCGTTGCTTTTGGTGAGATAGGGAGAATTTGGCCGTGGATACATACCTTGTATCACAGATGGACTCGGACCAGTTTGTGCCAATTGCTACCGTGGCTTCTTTTAACCAGATCAAACAGCTAACCACCGATATGCAACTAATTGTGGACGTTCTGAAAGGTATAGCAAACTGTATGATAATGTCCATCACAGTGCAAGCCTCTTTGCTTTGCTTTCTTGCACTGCATACTCTTGTAGGAAGGAATACCTTGATAGTGTAGAGGTTAGAAATGTACTGACAAGTGACCACATGTTGGATCCCCTGAAGTGGGTGGGCTGAATGGTATCAAGAAGTTGGCAGCCATTGCAGTTTTTGTGTCTACCGTGAATTAATGTGCCAAGTGGGCGTCTGTTCAGCAGCGCTGCATGGGCTCATATATGCAGAAAAACTGTGCAAAATCAGCCAGTAATCAGCAGTGGCCAATTATTGGCCGATGCCTATTGGCGATTGTGTAAATGGAAAATCAAGGAATACCAAGAATTGGCACATTAGCCAATTATTGGCTGACAGTCAGTCTATCTTTAGTAAAAAATGACAAGAGTTTGAGGAAGGAAGGACGAAAACGTGAGAAGCATGGATTGAACAGTTACTGGTTGTCACAATGTGCTGCAATTCCAACGCTTCAACAAACAGGTCTTATGCAGCCTTTTAAACTGTTTAAGAGTTGATGTCAGTTTGTCTTAGATGATCTGGGAGGTTGTTTTACAATTTTAGACCTGCAGCTGCAAAACATTTGTCTCCAAAGTATACAGTTTGCAGTGTGTCTTAAGCCGATGTGTATATGTATATCTTTGTGTAGAGTCAGCATACGTTCAGGTTGATGAACTTGGCAAGAAGGTTCGACCTGTTCATAAGCGATGCATTGTAATTTTGCGAGAAATACCTGAATCAACGCCATTAGAGGTCTCTGTTGTTGCTGGTGACTATTTGTAGAACACAGATTTATTCTATCATTATAATCTCAATGTAGCTTCGCACAGATGCATGAAGATGTTATGACAGCATGTAACTTTTACTGTCAGTCATTGCTGAGAATAATAATTTGCTATTTTGCTTTTTGAGAGTGTTTTGAAATTTGGTTTTTCTTTAACATAGTTTGTTAATCAAGAGCTCAGACATGTCTGCCTGTAAGGTGTGACTGACTTTATGGCAATTTTGTCTAACTGCCTTCTCCTTATGCCACTAAGTGGTCGTATAATACATTCAGCATTTAGCAGTAATGTTTAAGCCTTTATGATCAGTGAAATGAATTAATTTGGCATCTTGAAACATTTAACATTGCTTGCTTAAAGTGAAAGTTTTTCTGACTTTCTTTGGCAGTTTTTTTTCAGACTTTAGAGTAATGGTGATGTCACATTGACAGGAGGTTGCGAATCTTTTCGACAGCGAATTATGCCCGAAGTTTGTCAGCTGTGAATTTGCGCATAACAACAGTTGGTATGTTACTTTTGATACCGAGGAGGACGCTCAAAAAGCGTACTGTTATCTCCGCGAGGAAGTTCGTACATTTCAAGGAATGCCAATAATGGTGTGTTTATATCAGTCTCTGGAGCTTCAAGTTTTAAATGTTTAATTGTTTAGCTGAAAGACAGTTTAATGTATAGATGGTTTGATATGTATTTATTTGCATTTGTGGACAGATATCCTTTTTGATGCTTTAATTACTTGAAGATTTAAACAGGAATAGAACCACAGTTTGCTACTGTAAAGGTTTATTGCCATAATCACTGAGTCATATCTGATGCTTTGGTGAAGTCTTTGGGACATAGAATTTTTACGCGCAACTGCAGCTACTTCTGTATGGTGTCTTAGCCATCACAATTCTGTCCATCTGTCTGTTCGTCTGTCTGTCACACGGGTGGATCAGTCAAAAACGGTGCAAGCTAGGATCACCAAATCTTCACCATCGGCTGCCAGGTGGACTCTTGTATCAGGAACCATAAAGTTTTTCCATAAATTCGAAAGGGGTCTCCCCGAACAAGGGCGCTAAGTGAGAGGGGGGTAGGGAAAATTTGCGATTTCCAGCCGATACAGCATTGGCAGAGCGAGACAGATCATGCCCTCTGGTGAGTACAAGTAAAACACTATAGATAATTTGCCATTGGTCATCTGGCGCATTCTGGTGACTAATTTTGTTTTACTAGGCTTTCAAACATGCACTGCTGTTGCGCGTTTCTCTTTGCATTAGCGGGGCTTTTCTTGTTAATTTTTATCAACTCTTCTATCTATAACGGTCTCTTTAGACGTTATTTTAAGTTACGCTACTTCCAGTCAGTCTATTTTGAGCCATAATGTCTGCTTTTTAGTGCCCCTTTGTTCTGTCTATGTAAACGTTGGCACTACATGAATTTTTTCACTTACTGTCTTGACGTTTCAATCAATCCATATGTCATGGAACGTGAACAGCCAGAGTGAAAGCTGTCACTCTGGCTGTCGACGTTTCATGACGCATGCTTTGCTTGGGGTAAGACGGAAATTGAAATTGTCGTGCACATGTATTTCACAGATGTGGCTGGCTTTACTGTTGAGGTGTATGAATGACTTGTAGGCTCGGATTAAGGCCAAGCAAATGCTGAGAAGTACTGGCAGTTTTATGGCAAAAGAGTCGCTAAAGCCGCAGTATGAAATGACAGGATTTGTGTGTCCGAAGTATGCATATACGTCACCCGTGCCAAGTATTCAGTACATCACTCCGCAGGTTGGATTTTCTGCTGCTAACTTAGCAGTTAAAAGAGCTAATCGAGTATCAGTTTTGCATTGAATAGTCTTTAAGATTTTGGTTAATACTGCTGCTTTTTTGATAATAACGAACAAGTTTAATGCTATGCAGAACACTTTTCACTTCTTGCAAGTGTATGATAGTGAATTCTGTTAGTCTGCAGTTTGTTGCAATCCTAATTGGTGTCAAAGTGGGTATGTGTATCAAACTTTTTCAGCAACAAGTAGGTCATTGTTTTATTTTTATATACAAATATTGACATAATTCTATTAATGGATGTTGTTGTACTGGTGACACTTTATAATACATTTCAGCCAGTCTCAGAAGTGTAACCAAGAAGAATCTGTAACGTGAAGTATATTAAAACAACAAATACACAGTTTTGTGTTGCTTTTTGTGCAAAACATTTGTAAATAATTGAACATTGTGCAGGTTCTCTGCTACCTTTGATCTTTCTGTCCTTACAGTGAATGTTGTACAGTTCTTTATATTTTTCGATTTTCTCTGTAGCATTGACGAAATTGGTATTGTTTGTAATTTGACATTTGTTATTAAATAGGAAACTAACTAATGTTGCATTGAAAGTGAAACATGCATGCTTAGCATAGGTCGAGAATTGGACGTTTTTAGAAATGATTAGCTTCAATCATTGCAGTGGAGTGCTGTCATATTGAACGCTATATTCAAGCATTTGTCATGACCACTTATTACTGCAGTGATTGAGGCTAGATACCTTCGATACTGCCTGATTGCTGAACCTACATAAGGTGAAGGTGTTTCACTTTTTTATTTGCCACTCATATTTACTGACCGTGTGCTGTGTTGCAGAGTTTGCCATTTTTTCCACATTCTTCTACGATCGCACCGCTTTGGTCAAGCAGTATCGGTTACTGTGATCCAGGCATGGTTAGTTTCAGCTATGATATGTACTGTTTTTACATGTGAAAGCAGCACTGGTGATAGTGCCTAGTGGTTGGCTTTTAGCGCGTCTTAGCTATCGCAATTCTGTCTGTCTGTCTGTCTGTCTGTTCATTTGTCCGTCTGTCCGTCTGTCTGTCCATCACACGGGTGGATCAGTCAAAAAATGGTGCAAGCTAGATCACCATATCTTCACTGTCGACTGCTTGGAAGACTCTGGTTTCAGGAACCGTAAAGCTTTTCTATATATTCGAAGGGGGTCACCCCGAACGAGGGCGCTAAATGAGAGGGGTGTGTGAAAAGTTTGCGATTTTTAGCCAAATAACGGTGCGAGATAGGGCCTAGGTTACTATTAATCACTAACAGGAAGTCATACACTGGCTGTCGATTGCCACAGGAACTGCTATAGGCTTTCACGCGTCTCGTGAGCATCAGCTCAAATTTCTTGGGACATTGCATAGCAGTTTCATACCGAGTCACAGACTCGCATCAGTTTTTATAAGTTTTCTAGTTTACTTTTCTATTTTCTGCTGCATGTTGCTATTGATGTTTATTTTATCTTCGACTATTCTGTAGAATTGGACTTCATAGTGCACTTTTTTTCAGTAGAATTTTTTGAAGTCAAGCAACATAACTGATGATATATGCTACATATTTATGTGACTCACATGTTGACTGGTGTATGTATTGCAGGCATTTGCTGCTAATGGGTATGTTCCGACGCTGACGTTCACACCCTTACATCCACAAACTGCATTGCTCAACTCGCATCACAGGTAGTAGCTGATTTATCATTTTGTTTAATTTCTCTTCTTTACTAGCAAAGTCGTTAGTGCAGGGGTGCAAAACCAGTGCACGGGGCAGCTCGATAGTCTGAAGGTTCAGTAGTTTGAAAGTATTAACGTGAGATTTCATGCTTATTACAAATGCATAAACGTTTTTAAAGATACAGCTAAGTTAACTGATTTGACTTTCACTGATCAAATTTTGAAGAGGAATTGATATAGTGGTAAAAATCTGCAGTGCCACTGTATTTTTTTTTATTTTGGATAGTACTTTGTGATCAGAGGTAATGGAAGAGATGCAAGTGATGCGCACTACAGCCATGGAGGCCGAAGCTTTACAACGGGTCGTGGTAATAACAGAATGTCGAGCGATGAAGCTGCATTGTTGGATCAAACATCTCGGCGTGGTCCACGTTTCAACTCGGCTAGGACAGTTCAACCAACTGCTGACTGTTTTCGTGGCTCTGGACCTCGGACAAGTCAGCCGCGTGGTAACCCTGGTGGTGGTCGGTTTGGCGCTACTCCGAGGTACAGTTACAGCAGTGACGCTGCACACCAATCGTCCGCTGCTGCTAATTCCACTGTCGACTCTCAGTCAAAACGTGGTCCGGAGCAAGTTGGTACTAGTCAGTCAGCAAGCACTGCTCGAGAACACGGGCTTTCATCTAGGTTACACCCTTATTTATACAGTGTTTTTAGGTCGACTTTACATGTAAGTCTCGATATTTATCTATCCATATGTTTATCTGTCCACAAATATTTGAATGAAATTTAGTGTGTTCGAAATGGTCGATTCGTGATACATAATGGTATGCTATATGATCTCGTTCAAAGACAAGGTGAAGGTCACAAGGCATTTGCAGTTAGAAATTTTTCTTGTCTAAAGTTTATTTCCTTTGCCATGCACTGCAGGAGATGGCAAATGACTACTGATTCTTAAATGAGGGCACAGTATCTGAATTTTTTCAACCAATTTTTAAAATATTTATGTCATTTTTTGTCATGTGACGCTTGAAATAAAATAAATTGACACGTTTTTGTCATGTGTTGCACTCTGTAGCTCATTTCAAAACAAGTAATCAATAGCTGACTTAACAAGGAATCTGAGCTTATGCTCATGAGATGCGCGAGAGCTTATGGCAGTTCCTGTTCGCAGCTAATATCGGTTTATCTCAATCCATTTTGTCGCACTTCACTCTTCTGCAGCCAAAAATCGCACAAAATCACAAAGTCCTATTTTCAAGGTCATGCAAGGTCATTGATGTTGATATTATTAACAAGCACGTCACCATTGCTTGTTGTGATAATATACCCTAATTTTGTCAAAAACCAGGTCATTCAACGCCATCTTGACTTAGGTTACCGCTAAGATAGGGTACCTGCAACTTTAAACTTTTTTTTATAAAATCTAAGTTTTATTTTATAAATTCTAACACCTATTCCTAAAAATACCCAGTTCTTTCCACTTTCAGTAATTGTCACATCGTAGTAATCGGTGCGGTAGTTATTAAGATATAACCACAAAATAATTCCAACCTTTTTTTGCTCCCCATTTTTTGCATCCACCCCAACGAAATCGATCTTCGATAATCAATCTAATATTTTTTCACTCAGTTTCCATAAAAACTACATATCACCACATTTCCTATATATCGCACTAATAAATGCAATATTTAGTATTTCTCGCCATTCGTTCTAATTCGCGTACTTTGACGAAATATATGATATTTTTTCCGAAAGTTGCCACACCTTTTTTTGACCTACTTAGTCAAAATTCACATTTTCCACTAAGTTTGGATATGCGAATTCGGTACTGATGGAAAGCTTGTTGGATAAGTATTCTAGCGGTCCAAACCCTTTTCAAATCCATTCAGTAGTTTAGCTGAAAATTGGGGTGTTCACGCTAAGTTAATGTACAAATACCGATATCTCCAATCTCGATCGCGTTTGAGTTAGTTGCGTTGTGACATCTTGTGAATAGAGCATCCACCACCAACACGTTTCGACAAATCTCAAGACTCATCTTTTCTCCGGCAACACCGCCATCGACTAACTGTTACCATCCGCGCCTACGATTCGAACTTCTGTTTTGACATATGGCGCGTTACAAATGCAGACTACTTACTTACTTACTTAGGACAGACAAATGGACAGACAGACAGACGGACGGAATTACCATAGCTAATACGCGCTATATCATATGCTAGCTATGCTAGCTCTCGTGCGTAAAAATTTGAACTTAATCAGTGAAACTTTTACTACGATACACAAAAATGTCAGATTATGCTAGCATCTGCAATTCTGCATTGCACAATATGATAGATAGTTCAGTACATTGAATTACTTAGTATGTTTGCATTTGTGTGTACTGCTGATAGTAAGTGAACGCATTTGGTGTTTGCGTTATCTGTAGCTTATCATTTCTGTCAAACAGTGCATTTAATGTTGCCACTTTTCATCGAATTGCCCAAGTATTTGAATTAAATGTTCCAAGTGCAGTTGCACAGAATTATGATAATATTTGTAGAGATGGTGGTGGATATCGGTCTAGGCGCAAGAACAGATCTGGTGTTGGTGACGGGACAAAGGTAAGCATTTTTACGCTCAACAGCAGCTACTGCTGTAGCACATCTTAGCCGTCGCAATTCTGTCTGTCTGTCTGTCTGTCTGTTTATCTGTTCGTCCATCACATGGGTGGATCAGTCAAAAACGGTGCAAGCTAGGATCACCAAATCTTCACCGTCAACTGCTGGAAGACTCTAGTTTCAGGACCTGTAAAGCTTTTCCATAAATTCGAAGAGGGTCACCCGGAACGAAGGTGCTAAATGAGAGGGGGTAGGGAAAGTTTGCGATTTTCAGCCGATACAACGTTGGCTGAGCGAGACAGGTCGCTCCGTCTGGTGAGTACGAGTAAAACATTATAGACAGTTTAGCTGCCGGTCGTCTGGCGCCCTCTGGCGACTGACTTAGATCTTGTTTTACTTGGCTTTCGAACATGCACCGCTGTTACGCGTTCCCCATTGCGTTAGCAGATTTTTTCTTGTTATTGTAGCATTACATAAAGGTGTGCCATAAAATACACTCAATACTTTATGTGTATATTGGCAAAATCTGTACACCGTACTTAGCCAGAATTGGTCGTGTTTACTGTGAATTTTATTCACATAGTTTTTGGATCCAAAAATGTAGCAGTTTCAAAAGTTTATAGCATGATTTTCCCTTATATACAAGTAGCTGTCACTTTGTCATCAAAAATCATTTTATTTGTTGGACTATTCAAGATGCTCACAAAGTGTGGCAGTGTATCTGTAGTGTAGAGCTTATGACCACACATCAGTCGGTTCTTATGTCTGGATAATCCAGTTTTCTTTCATATAGCTTTAGCTTCGTAGTGTTGGTCTGTTCCTGAAATTTATCAAACTTTTTTCTTTGTCTGCTAATTAGGTTTCATGCATTTGACAGTTACATATGTTTTGCTGTGCTTTTCTGTTAGAATTTGTTAGGTAATGCCAAGGATACTTCACAAGCAAACTCGTCGTCCGTCGTTTTTGAATTTGAAGAGAAATATTTTCCTCCACTTCCAGGATCCGTGGTAATTGCCATCTGTACATGCATTAGTATTTTCATGGCTTGCTACATTGCTTTTGTCATTTCAGTTAGGAAATTCTGCTGTGATTTAAAGTACTGAATTTTTTTCAGCATTTTTTATGGTTACGTCTCCAAGTAGTTTAGTAACACAGTTACACACGCGTGATGAAACAGTTCTATGAACAAACGCGTTGAATCAATGAGTGAGACATTACTTGTGTTGTGTTGCAGCCAATGGCTAGATTAAAACGTAAAAAAATACTAGACTAGAAGTAACAAACGTACTTGCATTTCTGTAAAATTTGTTAAACATTGTGGTAAAATGAATTTTGCACAACAAACTGTTTGCATTTTTAAACAGTTTACATAAAGAAGCATGTGGTCAGTATGTGAATCATGATGGCTGGGTATTTGCTGACAGAAGGTGCCTGCTGCTGTCGACGTCTTTGACAGTAAGATCTCAGACGTGGTTCGTGGCAAGCACCGAACGCGGACACTTTGTGATGATTCTCCACCACTTTGCTCTGCGTCAACATCCTCACCCATCAAAGCAACCCAGCAGTCTGCAGCGTTAGTTTTCTTTTTTGTATTTGCATCAATTTTCAGTTTTTACGACATTTTTTGAACTTCTATGCCGTTTTTCATTATATGCATTGATTTTTCAGTTTTTAAACAATAAAAAATCTTCTGCTTGACATTGTCTCTGTTCAGTGATCAGTGTATTTAGGTCGCCAAAACTTTTATGTTGCAATAATAATTATTATTTTGTCTACATTTTTGTTTCTTACTCAGCGGCATGTCTTAGTCAGTCGGCCTTTTTATCAATTTCAGACTTGTGCTTTTATCTTTTCCATACTGCACATTTTTTGTTTATTGATTCAAGATTATTATTAATCTAGTTTGCAGATGGATTTGTTTACTGTTAGCTGAGAATTGACATAGTAAGATTTTTTGTAAAGTGTTAATCTGCAAATGTTTACCGCTGGGGTATTTTTTTTATTTGTGCCATCCTGTAGTGTCAACATTTAGTTGTTTTTTTGTTTACAAAGCATTAATAATTCTGGGCTGTACAAGAAATCAGAAGTGTTACTATTATTCTTAACAAAGTATATGCGGTGTTTCATAAAAAGGCGCCCTTTTTCTTTTTTCATAATTCACTCAAACAATGATTAACTTACATGAAATTTTTACCAGATGTAACTGAAGAAATACCAATTCAAAATGTATTTAATCAATATATGAATGTTAAGTAAACATTCTTTGCTAGTCATGATGTAATGCTGACATCATGGTGTGCTGCAAGTACAAACTGGCTTGTCGCAACCAGGTGTCGACAGTTGCTGAATAGCTGCCCTTCGTCGATGGTGAACTTCATCTGGTTCACTGATGACAAACTGTTGAAGTTTTACCATTGCTGCCACAAAAAAATGACCAAAATGATCACTTTCACACACTTGTGAGGATAGCTTGACTTTTACACATTCCAGCAAGACAGTGCACCAGGACACACCATTTGCAAGATGGTTGAGTTCTTGGATAGCGACACACTTGTTTTCATGCCCCCATGTTGTTTAGTGCTGATACGATGAACATTTTTCATCAGTGAAGCAGATAAAGTTCACCATCGAAGCAGGGTAGCAACTGATAGCACCAATTAGGGCAGGCAAGTTTGTACTCACGGCAGATTATGATGTCAGTGTTACATTTACACCTAGCAAAGAATATTTAACTAACGGCCGTATTTTGTCAGTATTTTTGTAGTATTTCTTCAACTCCATCTGGTAAAATTTGGTGTAAATTGGTCGTTATTTGAAACACTGCATACACTGTGTATGCGCTGCAAGGTGGTTTTGACATTTGCAAAGCTGATCTTTGCATTTTTATTATATTATAAAGAAGTTTTTTGAATACTTGTGTGTTATAATATTTGAATGGTGAAATAATCGTGGTTTTCTTTATTTGTCATGCAGTGGTAAAAAGATAACTGTTACAGTAGCATCGTCTGAATCTCCGACTCCAGCCACGGTATTTATACGCTATACACACTGTTCGTGCACTAGAACATAATGCTTTTTAATGGTTTATATGGATTCACCAAATTACCACTGTTTTGCTAATTTGTGGACGTTTCAGCAACTGCTGTTGTCTTCCTCAGAATGTTTTCTGTTTGCAAGTTTGTGTTGATGAAGTCTGAGGTAGTTGCCGAAACTTCGGCCACCAGTTGACCAGTTGGTTGACTCTGCTGCATGACAAACTGCACTGGCTGGATGTGCCAGAGAGGGTGACCTTCCAGCTCGGCCTTATGATGTACCATTGTCTGAATGGACAAGCATTTTGGTACCTCGCCCATTACATCGCCCCAGCCATTGGAGTTGCATCTTGACATCGGCTGCATTCCGCAAACCGACACCGGCTCATTGTACCTCGTTGTTGACTCGACAGGTACGGCCATCGGGCTTTTCAAATCGCTGGTTCGATGGACTGGAACTCACTGCAAGATGAACTCAGGAGATTTGGTGTGTGATATTGACAGTTTTAAACGATTCTTCAAAACAATCCTGTTCAGTTTGTACTAGTTTGGCGAGCGCATTAGAGGTTAATTTAATGATATGCGCTATATTAATTCACATTTGACTTTACTTCAGCGTATTATTTAATGACGGTTGCATATTGCTGAGTTGATATAGCTTATTAATTACTGTTTCAAATTGTGAGTTTATTCAGAAAAAGCATTAATGTTTGTGTGTGTTTGATGTGTGGTTGACTATTGTATCTTCTGTTGTATGTTTAATAAGTTATTTGCCATTGTTAGTTGCCACAGCTATTAGGAACTGTTGTTGCCTCATGGATGCAAAGATGCAGCCTGGTGAAGTTATGGACCTGGCCAGATTTTGTGGGTAGAGAGAGTTTATTTTCCAAAAATACAACACAGCATATAACGATACAATAGTTGATGACATACGAGGGTGGCAAGAAGGGTATCTGCCCATCAAATGCTGTTATGGAGCAATCTTTCTGAGAAATGCAGATCTGCCAGACTGTCACCAGTCTTAATGTTTGAAGACTCACTTTTTAAATGCTGATTAAATAGTCCTGTGTTTCGTTAACTGTTTCAGCTATTTTTGACCTGTATGTTGTGTCTGGCCTGATTCTGTCTGTGTATTGATGCACTACAAGTATGTGACGATGATGATGATGATGGCGTGGTTGTGTAAGGAGACTGGAGACCACGCCTCGTCGATGAGACCAAGTTATGCTCAGATGGCTGTCCGTGGCAAGGAGCGATTCCAAGACAGTAATGGAGGAGAAATGTCGACAACTTCTGCTGACAATTGCTCTGTGACTGACGTCTGCTTGGACACTGCTAGTGATCTGCTGCAGAACAAGCTATCAGTGAGAGGTGGCGTGGTGGATAAGTTAAAGAAGACATCTCAATGGCACAGCGTTGCATCAAGACGATTGTCAGCCGACTGTGCTGCCAGCGAGAACAACCGGCTTCCAAGCAGCCTCGTCTGGCCAACAGAACGCCACAGCACCGTGTGATATTATCATGAATTGACCACAGTTGTTGCCCAGTTGTTGTACTTATTTAAACGGCCTAGAAATAAAATAGTTTTGGTTAGTTCCAAATACTGGTTATGAAACATTTTGATGGTTTGCTCCTTGCTGCAGTATCTGCACTTGTTGATTTTTATTAATTTTTACCTTGGCATCTATTGTTTAAAGTGTGAAATATTCTGCTTGAATCATTTAACTGATTCCTCATTAGAAAAAAACATCCCTCATTTTTAGATGTCTCATCTTATGGTCAGAATCGGCTTTTCAACTTACTATGCCACCTCCAAATCTTTCATCATTTACACTTTTTTCACCTTTGTTTTATTTTTGTCGTGCATCATTTTTCACTATTTCACACTAGGCTTTTTACAAACTTATTTCAACCACCATAAACTGTTGTTACTACCTCTGCAGACTTACGGCCCATTCCACATTGTTTGTGCTAGTGTGGCTTTATTTTTAGTTGTTGTTCCTAAAAAAAATTTTTTTCACAGTCAGAATCAGGAGAAAATTCGTAGTAACACTATCACTAAAGATCTCACCACACCTCAGGTGTGTTGCTACACTACCTAGTGAAATATCATTGTCTTAAAAGCAACAGTTGAAAACAAGGCAATATCTGTAACAACACATTCTAAAAAATGAACAACAGAAAAAATCTGTTTATTGTCTCAGTTATTGTCTACAGCAACTGTCACATCTTGCAGTTTTCACATAAAATGTTTAAATTGTCTGCCTAGTTGCTGGACGATGCACTCAAGCCAGCAACACCACTGACCAATGGCGCGATCAACCAAATGCTGCAACAGTTTGCTCCATTCATTGCTTCAGCTGGTTAATTGTCGTGAATTGTCAACGTTAATAAACCATCTGTTAAAGGGCCCTTCAAACAACATAATCGACGGGATTTAAGTTTGGGCTGTTTGGAAGCCACATGTCAGGCTCAATCAACATTGATCATGCAATAGGTCGGTGTTGGCACTGGCTTGACTGCAGTGTCTGACATTTCACAAGGTAATGTAACAACACCTATGAGGTGTGGGTGTCAATGTTACTACAAATTTTCTGTTGATTCTGACCTTAAAGAATTTTGAAAGTCGGTTAATATTTGATGAAGTTATTGGCATATAAAAATTTTATGCCATTTTTTGGCCCACCCTCTGTGTATGCGCAGCAGTGAAATTTTGCTATTTATATTTTTGCAGATAATTGTTCAATTCTGATAAATGTTGTTGACTGTTGAATATCGCTGTTGTCGCAGATATCCAGCTGCAGATATTTTGGTTTTACTGATCTGCTGTTTATTTTTGTCAGCCATTTATGTTAGTGTATTTGTGTATATTTTTCTCTGCAGTTTGCATCGTGTGCTGTTACGTTTGAACTGCTGCTGTTAATTATGTTGGAGACCTGGGGCGTATTTTGACATATGAAAAGGGGAAGCTAGGTGCACCAAAAATAGCAGAAATAGTTTTACACTAGGCCTGCCTACTCCCTTTTTGTGATTAATTTTCCTTTTTTTGTTATTCTTTACTTTCACTGGTGGCCCAGGCACAAGGTGCTTTAAATACGCCTCTGGTGGAGACGAGCTTAGTCTTGTTGTTAATAAACAATGAAATAACAGCGTATACACTAGCACGTAAAATATCTGTTTTTATTTTTTAGTGTGAAAAAATTGATCCGGCATTTAATGCATTATCGGTATTGTTGAACAGTGCTTAGCTGCTGTGTGTTCATAATCTGTTCACATTTGTTGGACTAACATCTGCTCTTTGCTCGCAAATTCTGAAACATACTGCCAGCATTCAATGAAGTGGTAATTTTTACTCCTCGTGTGCTACATTCCTAACGTAGTGAAGAGGAGTATATAAGATCAGTGTAATATTGAGGACCGACCGACCGACCAACGACCGATCTCTTGTTCCTGGAAGAGCCTTCCTGGAAGAACTTCAAACGGCCATATCTCCATAACGGTGCTAGATAGACGCATGGTCACTATGGACCACCGATAGGAAGTCGACCCCCGGGATTCGAATGGTCACGTGACCGATGACGTCACGTGACCCCAAAAGGTCAAACTCGTGACCCCATTATCTTTGAGGCAAGATATCTCCATAACGCTGCTAGATAGATGCATGGTCACTATGGACAATACCATGTGTCTATCTAGCACCGTTATGGAGGTATGCCGCCTCAAAGATAATGGGGTCACGAGTTTGACCTGTTGGGGTCACGTGACGCAATGACGTCAGTTGCATGGTTGATGCTGTCAACGAGGTGATGCTGTCGTCATCGCTATTTGTGGTGTGAAAAGAAAGGAACTAAAAAGCAGTTAAAAGAATACAAAAGAAAATAATGCGCATGAGGAGTACATTAGATTGGTCACAATCTGAAATATTTCTTGTCTTACATGTCTATAATTTCAGTTTTCGAGTCGTAAGAACAGTATTGAAAAATTTCACAGTCGATCTCATCTGGTGTGCTTGCTTTACAGAAATATCTGGTTTTAAGTACAGCGTCGTAAAAGGTTGATGCAGTGTTTTGTGTTTTTGACTGTATTGGCGTCTTACGTTTCTGCTTGCTGTTTCTAGCTGTTAATGGTGAGGAGTTTTCGTGTGTTATTGGATCTAGGGAAGTATTATTGCGTTCATTGTTGCAGCAGTGGCGGCAGCGGCAGGTTGTGTTGTGTATATGCTGATGGGACATTGTTGACGCTGGTGCTTTCGCATCTGTGATCATACGTCCTTGTTCGACTGTCTGGTCATTCGCTCGCTATTCATTCCACTTCCACTTCTGCTCCAGTCCTGTGCACTTCCCAACTTATTGGACTGACATGGTGCATTGTCCTTCTAAAATTCTAGGCCTGGTCTGGCACATTTTTCGCGCTAAAATTCTTAACTTCACACCAGCTGCATTTCTTTTACTATTCTTGAAAATCAATTATGAAGTTCTTTGTCGACCTTTGCCCAGTGGAAGAAACTGATTTAATGTGAAAATGATTAGATGGTTCAGTAAAGTGCACATTTTGGTGAACTTGAGTAGTTGAAAATTTCCGTCTGTTGGATCTGTCAAATTGCCTCAGTGTGGCCCAGTTCTTGAGTCGATTTCTAGTTTTGTTAGGATCAAGGACAGCCCACTCCATGCATAGTATGTCTTGTTACTGTTTTAAGATATAGTGCCATCAGTAGTCACTTATGGTTTGAACCTGTCTTGCTGTCAAAACCATTGGAGATGAGTGACAGTGCATGTCATGTGTGCATGTTACGTGTAGTCTACAGCGAAGCCTAATGCAGGAGCTGGCGTTTTGCCTTTGTGTCACTTGAGTTCATTAGTAGCATCGGTTATGAATGGACTGAACCACGTCTCATTCGCATGGTTGCACATTGTGTCCCCAAAAAAATGTGCCAGTGTATTTTTAGAATAGCCACGCAAAGCATTGACGGATTTTAATAATTTTTGTCATCTAACATCATGAAGAAACTTGATGTATGGTAAATGACTACAGTTTGCCCACCTCATTTTAATGTTGTTGCTACTCTAATTTGTGAAGACATGCCAATGTTTCGTGGAGTTATTTTGAAAAACTAACACTGGCACAGTTTTTGGGGTATCTTGGGAAAACGATGTCACCCTTTGTGTATTTGTGATAACTTAGTTAGATGTTATCTAATTTTGGCCATTTCTTGGCAGAAACATGCTCAATTTATGCGTAACAAACACGTTATACACAGCCCTCCACATCTCATGCTATTTGATCATACTGTACCTTGTATAAACTGGCAACAATTTTTACATCAGATACAAAGCCTCTAGATAAAACTCATTGTCGCATGAGATAACTAATAAATGATGTTAACAGGAGAATGTAAAAGATTGTTTGTGTTTTTAAACCAAGTGTTTGAAGTGTCGCCTATTGGCTTTCACACAGGAATGCAGCCGTCCATGCCACTTTCAGTAACATGCTGCTGCAGATCATGGTCGCACAGCAATCAGGCATCGCTGAAGATTGCATGTTGATAAAAATGTATATAAATTCAAAGTTTTTGGAGCCAGAAAGCTTACTAATGAATTTCCTGATGAAGATTGGAATGTCAAGATGTCTAAATAGGTTTTTTAAGAAGTTGCAAGATTTCGATGAAAAAAAACAAATAGGAAGCATCCAACATTTTACTGTGCATTTTGATTCATTGCTAGTTTTTGCAAGATACGATGTGAACATATAATACTAGATGCAATGTACTGTCTCTGTCTGTGCATTGAATTCCTTAGGGTATGTTTTTGGCCAAAATTAGCAACATCAAATGCCACCTGCTGGAAATATCACGAAAATAAAAAGAGTGACATTTTTCTGAGACAGTGTGTAGTTTGTTTTTTTTTATTTTCTCAGCATGTTTATGTTGTACTGTGCTTGCAAACGTGGTATTTGAACGTTATGGAACACCTGTGCTACATAGTGCTATTGGCTGCGTCACAGTGGAATGATACATTGTTAACTGCTGAGTCTCTGCTCCATGTATCCGTTGTTTTAGGCCAACATAGGACTCATTGGCGCTTGTTATCATGTCTTTTATGTTCTGTTTTGTCTTGTTGCCGGGTTAGCATTTGTTCTATCGTCATGAATGGCAGTCAGTGAAAAATGTGGCAGTTTACTTTTGATTCTAACACTGGCACCTGATGCAGTGGTACACTGGAAAATGCTTACCATTTATGGTACTGAATGGCTTGATTTGTGCTGATGTGCTATTAAGAAACGCACACTGCAAAATGTCGGTTGCTTCTATCTTGCAGTAAATTGCTGCTGAGCTTGTGTTGGGCAACTGTACAAATGAATGCTAATTTTGTTTTGTTTATTTTCAATTTTCGCCTGTCAGTGTACACGCATTTAGAGTGAGGTTACTGTAGGCTAACTGATGAATACACTGAGTGATAAATTGGTGCAAGAACTTTTTAAATTGTCTCTCATCAGAAGTAGACTGTCATATTTCTTGGACCACCTTTTGTATAAATGCATTGTAAATCTGGTATTCATTATTATTTACAAATATTATACAGATAACGTTGTTGAAAAAGTCAGAGGTGTGTGAACCATATTGTTGTACACATGTGCATAAAGTACTGATTGTCTGAAAATGCAAGAACTGTAAATTGGCAATATATTTTATGAAACATTAGTGATCACAACGGTTAGGGTAAAACTTTTAAAATTGTTTTATCTATATATTTTAAATAAATTACAGTTCTGCATTTTTTTTTATTAGTCAAGTCTTATGCTTTTCATTCATTTTAGTCATTATTGCAGTTTGTTTGATTACCAGAATATCAGTATTGCTCATTTTTTTCCTTGTCGGTGACAGTGAAAACCATTTCTTGCACAGTCTGTATTATGTATATCTGTGAACGTTTTTGTTGCCACGATTTTTGTTACTCAGGTTATATTGTGTATAGACAA
>Ga0209671_1001857_pt1 | contig 18499 bp, 11 predicted proteins | sample WorMetHERISLAND2_2_FD_187401 | JGI IMG/M metagenome (GOLD analysis project Ga0209671, IMG submission 187401) | Marine gutless worms symbiont microbial communities from Max Planck institute for Marine Microbiology, Germany - Olavius geniculatus... | ecosystem: Host-associated > Annelida >...
GTGTATGTATCAGGTAGTTTTTGTAAACATCACCTCTGTCTCTTCTGAGCCACTACAGATTGAGTGATTGATCGATTGAATGATGTATTTGTGAACTGGAAGGTATTGGTCCTGACGGTCACATTGCGTTTAATGAGCCCGGCTCAAGCCTTGTCTCAAGAACACGTGTAAAAACACTTGCTGTGGAAACAGTTCAGGCCAATGCAAGGTTCTTTGACAATGACATGACTAAAGTTCCGACCCAGGCACTGACCGTTGGTGTCGGTACTGTCATGGATGCAAAGGAGGTGATTTTTTTTGCATGCATTATTTCTCAGTGTTGGCCAGTACAGTTTATTACGAATAAACTTATTTTCTGTTTACTTGATTAGCTTCATAACATGTTAATATGTGTTTCGGAGTAAATTGGATGCAGCATTTTCAAATGACAAGTTTTATGATTGTTGAAGTTCATCTGTTACAGTGACTAGTGAGCAATCCTGTAATCATATATTATGTGCAAAGCTCAAATATTTGACATTATAGATTGCATTCTTAAGATTTTGAATCTCAAATACCAGTGATTGATGTTAAATCCCAAATTTTTATTTTTTTGTGACTCACATGAATTACAATTTGTGTTTGCCCATTGCTGCATATCACAATTTGCAATTGATAAATTTCCTTTAGCATTTATTGCACATCCGGCTTTTATTAAGAGACTTGAAGCTTATTTTTACAAATGGCAGATACTTCACTACTGCAACTATACCGGTAACTACAACAACAACCAGTGTTTGAATTGACAGGGGGTATGGTTGAACCCTTCCAACTGTTTTCTCAACCCCCCTAACACACTATCAAATTATGTACTGGGGGGGGTCAGTTATATACTATATACATATGATTTACATTACATTTTTGGTCAAGTTCCGATTGTCGAAAAGTTTAACCCTCCAGCTAATTTTGCACAATTCAAACACTGACAACAACTACTACAGCAACAACGACTAATACTACAACTACAACAACAGTTTGCTACTGCTACTACTACTACAAATACCCCTAACACACATTTTAAGAGTGAATTGTGCCGAAATGGTTGGAGATGGACCTGGAAAACCTGCATATGGCATTTTTAGCATAGAACGTACATTTTTAAGAATCAAAGTTTTAATGTCTTAAATTCAAGGAGTCTTCCGTACGGAGGCCTCAAATTTAAGTACTCTTTCAAGATGCATTAATATCTTATTGCTGTAGGCCTACACTGATTGCCAAAGTGGCAGGACCGCTGCTATCGTGCGTCACGTGAGCTTTGCTCAGATTACTTGTACAGTAGCTGCTGATGACAGGCCTGACTGTAACAGGTGATGATACTGATAACTGGTGCTCACAAGGCGCTGGCGCTCAACAAAGCCATCGAGGAGGGAGTGAGTCACATGTGGACAGTCTCGGCATTTCAGATGCATCCTCACACCATCTTTGTCTGTGATGAGGATGCGACGCTCGAACTCAAGGTAAAGACCGTCAAGTACTTCAAGGGTCTGATGTCACTGCACAACAAGCTGGTTGAGGAAGAGGGCGATCCCCCATTTACGCCTTGATTGTCTTTTATTTGCTCATTTGTTTGTTTGTAGTCCTGGGGCTGGGCCAGAGTTTTGTGCATTTATATGCAATGTTGTGGTGGATTGAAAAAGTAGGCAGACCAGTTAGTTGCTATTTTCTGACAGACACTGCAAACTGCTCAGAGACAACTACGAATTTTTGATGGAAAAGATTGTGGATGCTCAAAAGTTTAGTTTTCCCACAAGTTCCCCAAAATTCAGGTTTTTCGCCTGGAATTGGTGAAAATTTTCTAACCAGAAGATTTTCTGACTTTTCTCACAGCCCAAAATTCAGGGGAGGGAGAATTTACCCTTAGCATGATGCCACTGTTTACATGTGTAGGTGACCACTTATTTTTACACGTCATAGGTTTTGAAAAATTTTGGTTCTCACTTGAAATACCTGGATTTTGCCCAGGAGGGGTTGTCCATGGGCCCAAGACCATAGCGATCATATTACAGTCATCTTTTTTGAGTGATTGTGACATAGCTTTTTCTGTACATAGATTTTTTTGCCTAAGCAACACATTTAGCACAGTATTTAGTCGGTCGAGAACAACCATTTACATAAGTGGATCATCTCCTATACATATAAATGTGTGCAACTTTGGCCAAGCCAATAGTGTTTGTCCCAGTTGAAACCCTGGTTACTAGGTGTGTATGTTATTGTAAGCTGTTGTATTAATTGTATCAAAGTCATTTGCATTGTTTTGTATTTTTGTTTGTTTGTTTTATACAGCTTCTTTGTGTTAAGTGACCGTGAATGCTATGCTGCAAATCTAGCAACACATTTTAGCGATCTAGCATTTTTATGTGTGTATTCAGTGTTGTAGATTAAACGATATCCCGCAACTATTCACCAACCAGTATTAATTGCAGAAGAGTAGAAATTTACAGGCCTGTAGTTGGATTTTACCAAGAAAACGGTGACTCCATCCCTGGGACTGCTTTCATGTATAATTGTTTAACGAAAGTTGACACATGCATCTTCTGACAAAGCAGACATGAAATACATCAAAAAATATGCAAATGTTTGCGATAAACGTCTAATGGTGTGTGCTGCCTCCGTGGTGTGTGAGGCGAAGCCCTTTCTGCAAACTCGTTTTATGCATTTCAAGCTCGAAATTGTTTTTTTTTGACATTTGGGTTATTTTTATACAATGTTTCCTCATTCCGGCTGATAGCACCCCCCTTACTACGGGCCTGCTCTAGCGTTGGTGATGTTTTATACTTATTTTTCTCGTTATGTTGCCCTCCTGTCTTCTAATAGAGGGCATTATCACACTGATGACTGTCTGGAGGATAACAGGGAAGATTATTAGAACTATATGTTAATTACTTATGCACGCATATAATGGAGTTCTTGCAATTTCAGGTTAACCTCGTTTTTGTATTTTTGTGTTTCTGTAAAGATTAAACTTTCTGTTTATTGTAAAGTTTAAACTTGCCGTTCCATTATTGTGTTTGTGTGCGTTCTGCCTGAAAAAGCCGTCCCCAAAATGACCTGAACTGTGTCGGGTGGGACGTTAAACCCTACTCACTCACTCACTGTTGCACATGTTGCATTTACTGTACATCGTTGAGCATAATATTATCAACTGTTTGGCATGGTGATTGAAAGTTTATTTTAAGCAAATATCAAATGACTGCAGTCAGAATATTCCACTTTATATTTGCAATCTGTTGTAAAGCAGTTTCATCCTGCCTTTAAAGATAAGTGTTGATGTTTTGTTTGTTTTAGTGGTTTAATGATCTATAATAAATCGTTACATTCCATGGTCAAGTCAGACTAAACTGGCAGTTTTTCGGAACTTGTAAATTCACAATATAATCTATAGTTGAGTTTATATTGCTTTAATATTACAACTGTGACATTTGCATTTGCAGGCAACACCGAAATATGACATAATGGTACACAACGGATGAATCAAAATTATATGAACAGCGTGACAAGTGTTGCAATTCAGTTTAATACAAATAGAATGCAAGTTTATTAACGGGACTAACCAATTACTGCTACTTTCTAGAGCATGGTAGTTTAGCACACAGCAGCACCTAGAGATTAAGTGCACAGTCATTTCAGATGTAGATGGCTTAAGATAATGCAGGGTAGCACGTTGATCAAGCAATTGGCCTGTTTTTGATATGATTTGACTAGCTATCACTGTTGGCATGTTATATATTATAAGTTTCCCGTATATAAGTAAGGAAGTAAGTAATTAAAGTGAAAATTTATATAGTGCACTCAAAAAAATATTTAATGTGCTTAATACATTTTGTCATCAACATTTCGCAAATCATCACATTGTGTGTGTGCTACCTTGCAGATACAGACACTGAATTGCAACAGTTTTCTTCATAAGTGTAGTTTTGACTTAAGCATTAATAATATTAACACAACAGCAATGCAAGCCACATTAAAATTAACTGCTTATAAATCTGTTCGACAAAAACTGCAACATTCACTCAAATAAAGCCTGCACGAATACAGGGTTCCTATGCCTACTGCAAAATCCTGGTATTTCCAAGCCTTGGAGGTTACGAAAAAACTAAGAGAATTCATGCTCGAAAGTTCTACAATCTCAAGTTTTAACAGATGATTCAAACAAAAACAATTTTAGCTGCTCGCATTTCTGGATTGTGAAGCACAGGTATGTAATGTTATTTGCAGCCTCATTCAGTAACGACAGAGGTAATACCTTTTGATAGGAATAATATCATTTATTACGTTATATTTGTGATGATTTTAGTCACTTTCAGACCTTTGTGGGAACCCTGAAATAAACTGACTGCAGCATTGCTATAATCATCATGCTGGACTCACTTATGACTAACTAGAAAAAAACTCAAATCGAATGAAAACTAAAAATAGCAGTCAGAGACTGCAGACCTCCGCCAAGTGCTTGAGTGCGTTTCAAACTATAGTTGCATTTTCTACATTGACCTTGTTATATGTGACCTTAAAAAACCTTGATTCAACGCCATGTTGTTCGCCAGGTGCCAGCACCATATTCGGTTTGGCTGTGGTTTCCCTTATGCCGCATTGAAAGCAATGGTAACGAAAATTTCAAAGTGATCCAGAATCCAGGATTCCTTCCAGATAACCCCCAAAATTGAATCATTGGTAGTTTTTGCCATTCCCAACATTCCCAGAAAATTTCAGATAGATCCGTCCATAACTTTTTGAGTTATCTTGCTAACTCACAGACAAACAAACAAACAAAGTCTGGCAAAAACATTACCTCTTTGGCGGAGGTAACAAATACTTTGATAGCACAATATTCTGCATCTCCTAAAAGCAAAAAAAAAAAACAATTTGCGTTGTACAAACTTTGCTAGTGTAATCAGTTCGGCTAACAATAGTCAGGGGCGTATTAACCACAGGGTGAATGGAGCTGCAGCTCCAGACCCAAAAACTCATATAGGCCCACCAGAATAAGGGAAAAAATCAGGAAAGGTTTTCTTGAAATTTTTTCGTCTGTATCTAGCAGTTCAGAACTCAGAAGGGCACAAGGATGCACCAACATACTGCAACCCCAAAATTTAAAAAAATTCCTGAGGATTACACAAAATGGAAAAGAAAGGGACAACCCTCCCCATACCATACTCCATACTGTATAACTGGTGATAAGTAGGGCCCACAGTTATCCACGGTAAATTTTGCCAAATTCCGCGGGCCAGTTCGCAAAAATTCCGCGGCTCACCACGGCAAAATTGTCCAAATTCCGCGGCTTACCGCAGCCTTCTGTTTGTGCGTAAAATAAGCTTTATTCTGTTTAAAAAAACTTCAGTTTTTGGATGCTGGCATGGCGCTCAGTTATGCTAGCAACATACAAAGGAATTTATCGATCTTTGTTTTTTTCTTTTCAAAAGTGCAATTTGTGTTAATTTACGATTGTGCCGTACACGATGGTAGTTATTAGTAGGGACGCAGTTTTAGGCAGTTCAGTTTGATTTCTCTCCGTGATACAGTTGGTTTAAAGCCAATGATCGTACTAATCACCCGTCATTTCTTGATTTGTGTCAAACTTTACAAAAAAAGCGGCAATATCAAAATTCTGCGGAAAAGGGCAAATTCTGTGGCTCGGCTCGAAATTCTGCAGCCCGTGGAAAACTGTGGGCCCTGGTGATAAGCCCAGTTGATTTTCCAAGCCCTCCTTGGGGCTGCAAAAGTCGCAATACGCCTCTGACTAAAAGTTCAAAGTCCACAACTCATCAAATGCTATTCACTACTGTTACTGTAAAGACAACAACCTGACTGTTAGATGTAAACTAAAGGCAACATCTGATCTGATCTGATCTGATCTTTTTGGTATTAATGCACTTCAACACAAGCAGGTGCCTTAATTTTGAAATTAACTATTTATTCTCTTGTGTATGAACTTTACGTTATATTTAGAACTACCAGTAAAAAATTATATGTGAGCTTGCCAGCGACGTCTTCACATCTCATACAATTAATGAAAACGTGAAGCTGCAGCACACATTATGCGTGTACACCAAGTTATCACAACTCATCAAATACTGCATGACATTCAAATTTTCACAAACATCTGCCACTGTGACTTACACACTAGCGCAGTTCTCTGTCTGTACAAGAATCGGTGGCATCCACAGCAAAAGGGGAAAGGGGTAATTGTTCGCCCCCCACAAAAAAAAATTAGCCTGTCAAAAAATTTTCACCTTGTCATAAAACTTTCTTTACAAAAAATGTGGTACTGAAAATCCCACACTTTGAGAGAATTTATGGGCAAAGTCAAAAATTTGAGCACCCATTATATCCGAAATTTGTAGGTGTCAATCCGAAAATTGCAACTTCCTGTCCCCCGCTTTTTTAACATGCAATGCCACTGAAAGATATACAGAAAGTTAGCAAGATACAAAAATGACTAATTATTGGAATGACTGTTAAGAAAACGTAAAAAAATGACAGGTATCACATTAAAGCAATCAGACATTGCAAATAATAATGGAATTTGACATGACAACTGACATAGATGACATTGATATCAGAAAGAAAAACAGAAAGTGCAAGATATGCAAGCTTTTCTATCACAGCAACCAACACAATATGCAGTTTACGGAAAACAAACACAATATGTCCATTACAATGACCACAGCAAAATACAATGTTCTTCATATTCTTTCAAAGCTAAAACTATTCTGCATAATTAGGCACACCATGCAATAAGCAGAGCATATCGATCATACAAACACAATTCACGAATAATGAACATCTTACAATGAAATTACAATGCCTGGGAGATATATTAACACAATATGTTCATTACAATGACTACAGCAAAATACTTTATACTTCATATTTTTTTCAAAACTAAACCTACTCTGCAGATTAGACACACCATGAAATAAATACAGCATATCGGTCATACAAACACATTTCACAGATACGAGCAATATATAATGAACAAATAAACAAACCGTGACAATAAATCAGAATACTGACCTAACTAAATGTAGTAACGTGAACAGATGTGTGCAGTTAAACAGTGCACACAAAAGAAAACATACAAGAAAATGAACACATCAAGCACAAACAGAACCCGTCACCAAAACATATATAAATCAAACTTTGTTCGTAATAATGTCAAAGAAGTGAAAACTTCTTATTGGAATATTTGTAACCCAAATCTTGTGCGCAACAAAATTGCGGAAATTACAGGGTCTGTGAAAATGCACGCAACAAATGCACAGTCAAAATAAACACAGCAGGCACAGCTGGTACAGTCAGGGTTGAAAAACCATTTTAGGAACTGCAAACTGGTTGCTTTATCAATTTGTTTTTTTTTGCTAAACCCGGGTTTCTTTACTTGATAGTTGGCAGTTTTCACAAGTTTTAAGTTATCAGAATGAGCACTGCTAGATACTGTCCAGCTGTCGACATAAAATAAATATTTTAAAAATTGCAAATTCATACATTTAAAGTTTGGAAAAGTTCACTATAACAAAAATATTCATTATTAGCAAAACAAGAAACTAACAGCTTGGAGTAGTTTCTTGAGTAAGGATTTGGGTGAGTTTTACCCAATAAAATCCACTGTGTTGTGAGGTTTTGGGAACTACGTGCCTGGCTGTCTCAAAGCTGAGCATAATTAGAATTCAGACTTTCAGACATGTAGCGACAGCTGCGACAGCTGCTTTATCAGAATACATCCCTCCTCAAAAATACACTGCGTCTCAAAAAACGTCCCACTCTGTAACTGTCCATATCTTTGACAAATATTAACCGATTTTCAAAATTTTTTCATGGGCACACTCTTTGGAGAATTTGCAATAAAGTAGTTATTGATATCCCACCACACCGTAACTGCGTCGCTACATTACCTTGTAAAATAAAAATGCAAGAAAAAACTAGCAATACTAAGCAACAGGCATGTTGGAAGATGAAAGACACTTCAGACCAAAATCGCGACAAATGATCTGTACAACGCTAGGCTGTATTAGACCTGTCTTTGTGGATATCTGGCATATTATATGGTGTGTTTGTTTCTGGCCTTCGTGGTTTAGTAGTTCATCCACAGTGGTCACGTTCTCTTCAGTACGTGCATGCTTCAATCTGCCACCCTCATGCCTTTGTTCGGCGCTTCCTGTTGTCCAAATCTTTTTAGTAACATGTCCCTGTCCTTCCCAGTTTCTGTTTATCTTCAGAAATTTTGCCAGTATTCTTTGCGAACTGCATTTTTTGAACTCATAAAAGTTCTTAGTTAAAGCCTTGTCCCCATTGCCAAATGCACGTTACATTAACGGTGTATTGTCACTGCATGAAAAATTATTTTTTACCACAATATCATCTGCTTTTGTTTAGAAACACAAGAATTGTATCAAAAACTAAACATTATTAGCTATTAATATGAAAACTGTTCGAAAAATGGTTTTAGAAAATAATTTTTGCATATATATTACTAGGATTTTAGACATTTTTGACAATTTAAGTTTCACATGGTAGTGTAGAGACGCAGTTAAGGTGTCGTGGTATGTTTAACAACACTACTGCTACTTGTCTACAAAGTGTGCCAGTGAAAAAATTTTGAAAATCGGTCAATATTTGACGAAGATATGGACAATTACAAAGTGGGACGTTTTTTTGAGACACAGTGTACAGCCATGTAAACTTTCTATGTCAAAAAATGACATCACAATGATTACCGAACTTATTGTATTTCAAATTCAAAATTTCTAAATTGGCAATTCCAAACTAACTGTGGTACCAAAAATAGTAACTGGTTGTTTTTACTAAGGCCTACTCAGTGTGTATTGGATAAAGTTCTGGACAAAGAAATTTTTTACTTCCACTAAAATGTTGTACCTCCCCATAACAAATTTCTGGCTACACCCTTTTTAGAACGATGACTGGTATAACTCGTCAGAAAAAAAGCATTAGTCAGAATGTGGTCCGATTCCATTCTGCCATAGCCAGTGCTGCTCTGTCCAAAGTTTGCCATAGCCAAAGACGCAATTTCTTCCTATTCCTAACCCTGTATCACTAACCATAACCATATCCCTAACACCTAGACTAGTGCTCCTTTGGACTAATAAACTGTCCCCATAAGAATATTTGTGAATCAGGTCAGTTCCTGCTGCAGAAATTTTTTACTTTCCTAAAATGTTGGTACCTCCCCAGAGCAAATTTCTGGCCACTGCGCCCCAGTTAGCACTCATCGTCATCATCACAATATTCATAAAGCAGATCCTTTCCATCAAAGTTGCGGAACTCGCACTGCGACAGTGGACGACGCGGCAGCGTGTTACAGCCGGGCGTCGCTGGTCGACGCCTGCTGAGCTGAGGCGTGCCCGGGGCACTCCGAGTGGGCACGGGATGGCTGGTGGAACGACTGAGACTTGGACAAAACGGGGTGGTCGGGGGGCACTCATGGGTCAAGCGCCACATGAGCTGTTCCCGGTCCATCGACAGTCTCTTCGCCGCCTGAGACTCGTTGTTGTATCGCTGCACCAGATCTCGGTGCTTCTCCGCCAGCAATCTGCAATGCACACCTGCATTATTTTATTAATTACTAATGTGCTAATTAATACAATAAAGTGCTGACGACTGCCTCACTGCAGGATTTTCAGATACAGCATAGTCCATAAAAACAAGACACTGCACAATTGGCGATAACTTTATCAAATGTTAATCTATTTTCACAATATTTGCACCGTTGGAAAAAATAACAAAATTCTAAACAAAACTGGTGTAATATTACCCACCTCACCTTAGCATTGGTCCCACACTACCTTAGAAAAATTAATAAATTGAAGACTAACAATGACAAATAATAAACAATAATAATAAATAATTAAATATGAGAAAAAATGTGTAACAAACTATCAATTAATGCACAACCATAGTAAATAATCCTTCAATTAACATGATTAAATAAATCAATCACTCGACAGCCATGTAGTAAATATAAACTATATGAACTAACCTTTCGCTCTCAGACTTCATGCTGACAAGAGCTTCAGCATTCTCGAGCTTCTGCTGCAGCTTTTCGATGGCTTCTTTTGATGACGAGTTAGCACGTGAAAGTTCTTCCAACTGTCATTCACACAAGTATTGCAGAAGCATCGTACACAAAAACATTCTATCATTCAACGTACACAAAACTACCAACAGTCTGACACTCATCGCACATGCCCGGAGACTACAATGCTATGTTCAATCTACATCTAAATAAAAAAATACAATTAAAATCAATACTACAATGCTGTATCGAATGATAATAAATAACAGGTACAGCAATTATTTAGAGTAAATGTGATAAATAGATCACTATGCAAACAAATTATTACAAAAGCAATCATGTGCACATTACATCACAAAACTAACAACCAAGTGGCTAATTGGTGTAATGGTTAAGTTGGCGGACAATCAGAAGGTACTGAGTTTGATTACCGGGCAAACTGCATTCACCTGCATCGGGTAACACATAACACTCTGTGATCCCATATGGCAAGTGACACTCCAAACTAAAGCTGTCAAATAAACACGTTACCTTAATGCGTTAACGCATTAAAAAATTAATGCACGTTAAAAAAATTAACGCACACGTAAATTTACTTACTTATGTAAAAATGGAGTCCCGGTATTCCATTAAACTGTGCTCATTTAATGACTGAATAATATTCAAGTAATTAAAAATTGTTTTGTTGCCATTCTGTCACTACCGTTTTGCCGTTTTATCACAACAGGCATGACTTCGTGGGCTTCATTCCACTCACCCTTTCAATGTAGTCCACCTGCAATAAACGCAAGATTACATATGCATTATTAACACATTAACGCATATGTTACAGATTAACGCAATGCGTTAATGCATTTAAAAAAAAAATGCTTCAACAGCACTACTCTAAACATTTTAAACCATTTCAAGTCATGCCCGCAAAATCAGTCACCTGTTTCTGAAGTTCAGTATTTGCCTGCTTGAGCTGGGAAATTTCAGCGTTTCGCAGATCGATGACGACCTTATGACTTTCCACATCTCGGGTCAAGGTTTCTACGGTAGCAGACAGCGAGTCAGACGTTGTCTCCCGGTTACCGCAGCCAGCACCAACAAGCGACGTCTGTGAGGCCACTGACATCGTTGCTGGTCGTTCCTTAGCTGGCGCCTCACTTTCGGCTTTTGCTCGTTCGTTTTCCGCCTCCTACATGATTGCATCACATCAAAGCACCAGTTACAGCCCTGTGCCATATTATGACGGCTCCCTCACTCTGAAAAAACCCTCCCCAAAAACCCCTCTCCTGCTCAATACAGGCCAAGCATTTTGAAAAAAAATACCAGAAGCACTTAGACAGAACAAACCCCGGCCAAGCTTGAAAATCACATCAGGGAAATAGCAAAAAAAGCAAAATGCTCTCCCAATCTGGGGGTTGATCAACACCCCATTCATCTCCAGGAAACCCCATAGGCGTTGTAAATTGGCTGCATGATGATATGTGGTTGGGGCGTCCCTCTCATGTCAAGCCTGGTCGTGTGCTGGAAAGTGGAAGACCAGAGGTGATGCTCTGCCATCTCTTTAACGCCATTGCAGTGGGGGGCACGTGGACAAGTCCCAGAGTCCGATGCACTGTAAGTAAGTAAGCTGTCAGCCTACCAGCTACAAATAATGGAAGGTGTGCAGCTGAAAACATTCTCATCGCTTGCTCGCTACACTATAGTTCCTCCATAAGTGTTCTGCAAAGCTTAAAATACACAATATTTATTTTCGACTGCAGCTCTGCTCTAGCCCCTGCTGAGAAGCCTACGACGCAACCCAGACCTCATATCCAACCAGAAAGCTGGATACCCCCTACTCCCTTTTTATTTTACTTAGCAACAGCACTAAAAACAATACTATAGTCACTACCATGGACAATATCAAGTGGTAAGCTGTACTCATTACTCAAAGAACAAAAGTAGAAGTGCAGACTTCTTAAGCTACTCACCAGCAGTGATGCCTTGAATTGTTCATATTCAGCCAGCTCCTCATCATACTTCTGCTCTAGCTCTACACATCAAAGTTCAAATCAGCCAGAAATCACTTTCGTGTTTTCGCTAGACTACTCTGCAGCTCTTACGTTAATGATTTTAGCCTGGAATGGTTTCTCTGTTGGCTGCAAGATTACTCCGCAAAATGGAATCTGATGAAATGCTTTGGATCTGGAGAGGGAGTGTCTAATAAATAACAATCCACTGGATTTCAATGGCAATCCAAACTACGATCATGAACTAGACCAAACTCACAAAAGTTTGTACACCACACTTGACAAAAATCTTCAGAAAAGATTACCAATAGTAAGAGTACATATTTTTGTAAAATATCAACATACATGTGCCAGAAATACTATAAAAAGACTGCAACAAAACTGTGCATTTATCAGCACTGATGAATGAGTCACTGCTCATTCCCCAAAATTTCCCTACAGGGTGGCTTGATGGCTCCGTGGTTAGGGCAATGGATTCACGATTGAAAGATTGCAAGTTCGACTTCTGAGCTGGTAATTTGCTATGTGGGTATGTATTAATATACCGGTACTTCTCACTGATTTAGCACTGACAACTATCGTCGTCAGCACTTTTCTTGCCGTATTTCAAATAAGATAATTGATCAAATCACCTTGTAACTGGCACTTGTGACTTGACTCTAGATGAGCCAGCTGAACCTTCACTTCATCTTCCTTGTCCGCAAGCAACATCCGCTGTGACTGCATCAGCTCATTCAACTAACAAACACGATATTGCACAAATGCATTAAACTTTACAATAAAAAACAAGAAAAGTCCACATTATGCAAAGAAAAACGCGTGACAGTGATGGATGTGCGAAGACCCGGTGCGAACAAAATCTAAGCTCACAACGATGTTTCACTTAAGACTTGACAGCGGATGATGCCTAGTGCCATATCCAGTGCATGAATTCCAATATTGGCTAAAAATCACAAATTTTTCATATCCCTTCTCATTTATTGCCCTCGTTTGGGGTAACCCCTTTCGAATTTATGGAAAAGCTTTACAGTTCCTGAAACTAGAGTCTTCCAGGCAGCCAAAAGTGAAGATTTGGTGATCCTAGCTTGCAACATTTTTGACCGATCCACCAGTGTGACAGACAGACAAACGGACGGACGGACAGACAGAATTGCGATGGCTAAAGGCGCTACAGCAGTAGCTGCTGTCATGCATAAAAACACTATAACGCTTCTATTATCTTCAAAAAAACAATATTACCCATCACCAGTTCACCACATGACAAAGCATCAACAATTACTTCACAAAATGTTGATGTAATATTCTGCTAACAGTGAACATAATTCAGTCAGTTGCTCCATTCCTCTACAATCAGCTTATAGCTACCGTCGTGAGGACACAGACTCAGTTTGAAAAGCACGCGTCTTATTCGTCTGTAGTACAATTTTCTGGAACCATATTCCCCCTCCACATCAGTAACTATCATTCTGCTTCAGCCTTTTGTAAAACTAAGACTCAACTGTTTTCGCTGCTGTAGACATTCTAATGCACTATTGGTCTCTCTGCTCTAAACAGGGCACTCACTACAGCATTTACAACTATGACTATCATTACAGAAGAAAACAAAAAAACAACGTACAGCACTCTCATGTGAATCTTCTAACAGCTTCTGCTGCTCTTTAGCTAATGGTTCACAACAATGCAGCAATTAGGTATAAAATGACACAAAATGCTACATAAATACTTTTAAAATGTACAGTACACAAAAAAACAAGCTCTGGGACCAGAGCCAATCTGAGATACTAGTTACATGCATGTAATACAGTGATAAACTTGGCTGTCAATTTCCAAGTTAAAGCATCTGTCACTTTTCAGTCAGCAGCAAATTATAGTGACTGATAACAAATGCACATGCGAGTAAACAATTTGATGACATTATGGCTAGAGCTGCAAAAATAAACAAGTAATCAGTAATCATGCAATTAGTTCTTAAAATTTTTCAATGATTAATAAAATTTCTGTTGTTCAATTTTTACCCGCAACAGCATGTAATGCTATAGTGCATCTTAGCTATCGTAGAGGCATCCATCCGTCTGTCCGTCCATCACACCCTTGAGTGCTATCAAAACGATGCAAGCTAGGATCACAAAATCTTCATTGTGGGCTACCCAAGAACTCTAGTTTTAGCGACAAAATTTCGTGCCCCTGGGTGAGGGGGTTCCCCTCAAACAAGGGCGTTATAGAGGGGTACCCCCTAAAAACGTTATTTTGCCACTACTGGCTCCGATAGTGTGAAAACAATTGCAGATAGGTACAGACTTGCTGCAAATCGTATGACTGGTGACAAACTTTTTAGATTTGTCAACATCGATGATCTTGAACCCCGACAAGAAGGATTTTTAGTGAATTTTTCACAACTTCGGCCTGCGACACACGTTTAAAAGTGAACTGCACCAAAATGGCTGGAGATAAACCAAGACAACCTGCATATGAAATTTTCAGCATTAAACACAGATTTTAACAGTCCAAGTTCCGACCCCCCAGGTTCAAGAAGGCCTGTACAGTCGGGCGTCAAAGACGGCTACACCCTAAAAAGTGGTTATTTTACTGCTTTAGTGTGAAAAACAGTTGCAGATGGATGCAGACATAGTGCTTACTGGTGACGAACTTTTTAATGGTGTCAACATCAATGAGCTTGAACTATCAAAATAGAGGGTTTTAATGTTTTTTAGCAATTTTGGGCTAGGGTGCACATTTCATAATTGAATTGGAGATAGACCTGGACAACCTGAAAATAAAAACTGCTAAGGCTGTCGTAAATCTCACAAGCTTTGCTCAAATTACTTGTTAATTAAAGCCACATCTCCAAGAAAGCACTGTAAGACAAACAAACATTTGACAGGGCACATCTTTGATAAGTGTACAGTAATCATTTTCTCTTGAGAACTAAAGGCAACAGAAACCTATTGCTGTCAGGTTAAACAAAACATGCATTTTTCTTGAACACAACCACGTACATTTTAATCAAAATTAATGATTAAATAATTGCTACTTTTTGGAAAGTTATATATATAACTACTAAACCAACTAGATCACCAACACCAAGGTCAACTCAGCCTTCCATCCCTCTGGGGTAGGTAAATTGAGTACCGGCCTGTCTGGCTGGGGTAAAGGTAAGGCATATTTACCTGTGTCAGGTGGCAAGTAACACTGCGTGATCCCATATGGCAGGTGAGTCTCTGCAGATCTGAGATAGATTTTCTACGAAAAGCTGTACCATTTTAACAATACGGCCAAGCTAACCTGCTGCCAGCTGTGAAACTATCTCATTGCCAAAGTGTGCATGCAGAGACTGGACTTCAAGTTCATGAGATATGTTCAACGCATTGACGGCCAACTCGTGCTCTAACTTCAAGCTCTCAGCTTCACGCACCAACTTGTTTCGCTCCTGTACCAGGTTATCTGACACATGACAGCAAACAACTGTAGAAACATGGAACTCTGACCATCAACATATCAGTGCATACTTGGACAATGATTGGCCTATATGACAACAAATAGCAAATAATTTTTATAAAATTGATTTGTACAAGCAGAATGAATACGGTTCTTCCAAAGCACACATAATTCTATAAGCATACCCTAGTTGTAACAGAAATCAACCAAAGTTAAAACCAGGCAAAGACTAGTATACTACTATAACACAGATAGTACGTTAACCCTTACAGATCTAGAATTGTCTTATATATGCACAATGTCGTTAAATATTTCTCATGCATTAAAAACACAAACTGACCAATATTAGCACGAGATGCATCCAGCTGACTTTTAGTTGAATCCAGTTCACGGACCAAATGACTCACGATGACTGGCCGCCTGGTCTGCATACAACAAGATATACAATAAAGCTTCTGCTACAGCAACAATCAATAAATCACTTTAAAAAGACTCAAAAGTTGAAACGATAACTTAATACGTTACGTAAATTCATCAAAAACAACCTTTAACTGGAAACTTGTTGACGTTTCGGCAAGCGCTGCTACCTTCTTCGGAACAACTGTACGCCAGATGTCGGCGCTGCGGCGAACAGTAAGTAATCACAAAAGTGTGGAAGTTAATAAGACCCCTCATCTCAGCTCATTGACTTGTCTTGTTCTTTTCTGACGTTTATCGCTTCCCTGATCCATATTACTTTCTCTCTCGATCACCTTAGCGCGGTCCCAGTCTATGACGTGATTGAGAGAAATGACATTGTCTGTGTCAAGAAGGCAGCATCGGTTGCCGAAACATCAATAAATTTCCAATTAAAGGTTGATTTTGATGAATTTACATAACTTATTAAACTAATCATCATTAAATAGAGGAACATGAACAACTAGCATTATGAACAAGCTACAACTACAAGCCTACAACACAGAACTGACAACTAGCCAACTTGCAACACAGCAAAATATAAAAAAAATACTCAGTACTAACAGTGTAAACTTTTCTGTTATAGCAGGTTATACTTAAAACTAAAGCTAACATGACATTTAATAATAAATTAATAATGCAAAATTTATGTTGTGCCATGGAGCATACCGATACTAATTAAACCTAACAAGACCAAGCAAACTTTGAGAAAGTTCCATAATGATATTCGACCAAAAATTCGAGAGCCAAAAGTCAGGCAAAACCATGTACAATGGGCGACTTCACTTTTTGACTTAGACTTTCACCCCGCCTTTTTGCTGAGCCAAAGCTAAAGCTAAACGCTAAAGTCTGTACTTAGACCAAAGTTCAACTAAACGATTAAAAATGGCAGAAAACCGGTAAACCTAACAGGAAATGAATCAACCAGTTACGCTTAGACTTGCTTATTTAATTGCGCCGCACATGCAAATGATGCACTTACGTAACGTCTTACATCATTGTATAGCCATTACGGCATTTATTTTTGGTACCAGACTGTTTTAACTATCCGTGTTAGTCGCCATGTTTTCACTCAGCGAAATCACTTCACTTTTTGACTTAAGTAGGTACTTAGACCGAAGTTTAGGCTCAGCAAAAGTCTCAGCAAAAGTCTAAGTCAAAAAGTGAAGTCGCCCAATTTCTTTGGAGGAATGGGACTTCCTCCACCTAAAAGGCATTTCCTAGAATTCATGTTGCATCATCACGGGTGATACAACATGAAGAGACAAAAAAAGAATTACTATGTTTGCACAAGTAACAATTCACGAAGTATGAAATTACATCAACCTAATGTCGACATTTGTCCAACTTGAGAGCATTTATTATGATAGCAGTCATTATTCTGCTCCACTTATTGCAACATATTTCTGCATAGCATTGCTGTCTGTCATCTTTCATTTGTCTGTCTGTCCATAAAATTCATGCCCATTGCTTAAACCATTTGACGGATTTAAATGCCATTTGGCAGATACAAAATGACACCTAGCATTAGAACAGAGTCCCTAACCCACCAATGAAAAGGGACATTTTTAAAATTTTATTCTGGGGGAAAAAACCCCAAAGCCAAAGCACGCATTGCACACTGCTGGCGCCTTGGCAAATGCAACCGAGTGACTTTGGCTTTTGCCAAATTACTTCGGTCCTAGATTATTGTCATTACCTGCTCAGTTAGATGCTTGACAACTACAGTCATTGCCTCAAAGCCCAGAGAGCGCTGACGCAGTGCAGTAGTGGTATCAGCTAGCTGGCTCATCAGTTGCCTCTGAGCAGACTTCACCTGTTTCAATCAATCTTTAATCAATCCAGCTGTACAATACATTAATGCAATGGGATGTGACAAATGCAATGGCACGTGGGCAAAACAGAACAGCCGCTGCACTCTTAAAATTGGCATCAAAAATCCTAACCTACAGATGACAAATCATAAAAAAATTACAGCACAAGTATAGACATACAATAGCTAAATATAAACAAAAAAATCAAAAAATACAAACTGCAGAATGAAATACTTATGAGTTAAACAACAGACATATACTCACTGAAGTCAATGCTAAGAGGGTATTTACAAAGCAATTTTAAAAAAAAACTATAGTCAATTTTAACCCTTACCCTCACTGCAGACACTTAGTTTAAAGCTGGCTAACAGTCAAAATTATCGACATCAACCCAATTATCTTGTTTTTCGACTTAACATGAACAAAGTAACTAAATCTCATAATTCAAAATAGCCGATAGTTTCACGTTTAACTACCATAACCTACACCTTTGAACTTGCAAACTAAACTTTTTAAAAACACTACTACGTGCAAAACACATTTGAAACATGAAATGCAGTACTAATTTCATGAAAGAGCCTAAGGTAATCAAGCTAGCAATGATTAAGTCTGTGAGTGCAACTGAAACTATGTATTACCTGGTCCAGCTCTGTCAAGGTCTGGTCAGTGCAGGCAAAGTTGCTGACCGTATCCGGCTGGAAAGCACTTGGCACTAACAGCTGTCCTGA
>Ga0209671_1001858_pt1 | contig 18499 bp, 13 predicted proteins | sample WorMetHERISLAND2_2_FD_187401 | JGI IMG/M metagenome (GOLD analysis project Ga0209671, IMG submission 187401) | Marine gutless worms symbiont microbial communities from Max Planck institute for Marine Microbiology, Germany - Olavius geniculatus... | ecosystem: Host-associated > Annelida >...
GTGGAAAACTGAACGGTCATTTGATGGCAAGTTGTGTCAGGAATATTTGTGCCAAAAATTATTAAAATTTGATAATTGGTTTTCAAGATACAGTTGAAAATGTCGGGGATGTTTTTTTGGGACACAGTGTAAATTTGTATAGCACCAGAATGTCGATTAATGAAACAGGGAGTGAATGATGACACGTAATGTATAATATAAGAAGTGACAACAGACCAGTGTTGTACCGTAATGTCTTAGGATAATAGTTTATCAAGTGCAGAAAAGCACACCAATGTAAAATTCATCCTGCCAAAACTCACTTCACAGTTTTCACACGAGTCTGCAGATCAACTGTACTAATGTAACGAGAGAGGCAAATTAACTCACGTCCTCTTCTTCCTGCATGTGAGGGAGAAACGATCTAGTAAACTCTTCCAACTCCTTTGTCAGCTGCAATCCATAGTTTATTCGATCCTGAACAGTGCTTTTATTGAAACCATCTTGCAGCAGCTGAAGCATCTCCGTCATTTCTGTCAGCCGGCTTTCCTACGGTTATACAACCAGACCAACACGACATTCTATAGCAAGTTCAATACAATCAAATGAAATCTGAACAAACTTATAGGTTAAAACGTAACTTAATAAGTTTGACAAATGCATCAAAATACAACCTTCATATTATTGTTTTTGTTGACGTTTCATCAACCGCTGCTGCCTTCGTCGGAACAACTGTCCGCCAGGTGTTGCTATGGCTACAACTTCCATACATCTATGACTACTTACTGTCCGCTGTAGCGACACCTGGCAGACAATTGTTCCAACAAAGGCAGCAGCGGTTGCCGAAACGTCCACAAAAACACTGAATATAAAGGTTGTAGTTTGATGAATTTGTCAAACTTATCAACAATCAAATAAAATTTTAAAAATAATCAGCTAAAATGCTCGTAAATGTGAAGATGTCATGCACAGGGGCGGTGATGGGTGCGGAGGAAACAAGATTACAGATTACGAACCCTGTGACAATTGCAAACAGCTTCATTATTTCTCATTTTTGAACGCAGCTTTCTCATGATGAGTTTATTTTCGATCTGTTCATGACTTTTAAATTCTGTAAATGTCCGACACAGCGAATCCAATAGTAGCTGCATGTCAACTGTGCTTGAGAAGTTTGTACTCTTCACCTGCGTACAGCATACAGACCACATTTCACAAACCAAATCACATTCTTTTATTATCCAACATAATCATTATAAAAATCTGCTAAAATGGAAAGCAATAATTTCACTCGCCTATTTATAATAACATAATAAACAAAATCACAGAAAACAGGACTTGGATTGCAGAGATGTGCAGATCCTGAAATTTTTGAGTGCACATCAGTCCGCAGATTTTGACCAAGGATCCTCTGTCAGTCTGCGTCCGCAACAAGAGAGAAATATTGGATCCGCGTTCGTTCGCGTCCGCACTAAATAGGCCTGCCTCTAGTCATTAATACGTAAGGTAGGCCACTACGTGCCTAGACCTATAGCAGATTACAATCTTCCGGTACCAGTGTACCGTGCTACGCACGTCTCAACACACACCACTTCTGTCTGTTTCTAAATTTTATTAGGAAAAAATACACTCGTCACAAAACAGGATCCGCGTCAGTCTGTGTACGCAAATTTCGTCACGAAACAAGATCCGCGTCTGTCCGCGTCCTCAAAAAATCATGGGATCTGGATCCGCGGACTGATGCGTCCGCAGTCCGGTGTGACGAAACACCACACCAGCCTCACCGACCGCACCGGCAGAAAATTACCGCACCGGCGCCTAAAGCCTGTACACCAACCACAGCGTGAGCCAAATAAATAAAACTGTTGGCTGTTTCCCCACGCCCACATTGTCCTAGTTTTCCAACCGGAAACGGAAGTTCAGCCGTCTGCAGCTGCCGCCATGCTCTCACCGATCGTTTTCACCGCCGGTGCAGTGACGCTGTGGCTGGTATGCAGGTTTTAGGCGCCGGTGCTGTAATTTCCTGCCGGTGCAGTCGGTGCGGTCGGTGAGGCCAGTGCGGTGTTTCGTCGCATCCTCCGCAGTCCGCACATATCTGTTGGATTGCAGAGTACAGTAATTACTGTCAGCTTATCGTCGTTCATCCAGTTCACTTACGACACAAATAATCAGTCACAAAAACTCACCTGAGTAAAGTATGAATTAACAAGTTCCTTCATTCGTGAATGAGGAACGCTGAAAACATTAACTTCCTCCGGAACGTACGGTGCCATTTTGTTTACCTTGGATTAAGAGACTGGCATCCCTCAAAGACGACGCTTGACTCGGTGAGTTTGTAAAATTCAAAATCTAATAAGCCTCAAATAGTTACACAATTTCTGCATTGACCAATTTGACCTACCACTAGTTCATTTCGCATGGTGCTTCGTATGGTGCCGCACAAAGGCTAGGGGTTTGAAACCAATAGCGTTCTATTAATAGGTTAGAAGGCCATTGTTTGAAACAGATAAAGGGGTCTGAAATAACTAGGGGCAAAAGCAGGTGAGAGGGGGTGCTGTGTCATCCCTCCACATTTTCCCAAAGAGAACGCGTTTTCACACTGTTCGACTAAAACCTACAACTACTCCACGTAAAAATTCAAATGTTACTGTATTTATCCTTTTAGTAAGATTCGTGTTGAAACAAAACGTATTAGTCTGAGCTTATTTACGGTTTCCAACTTGGGTTTTACCAAACAAGAAAGGCACAGGATATTTATCCGGCAGTGTCAAAAATACATTTTAGCCAACCGTACTCAAGTAATGGTCGAGCTTAAGTAATGGTTGTCGTCTTTCTGTCTGTACGTCGTCTGTAACGGATGTATTGTGGCTAAGCGTTAGATCGTACGGGAGAACTTTTACACAAGTAATTACCCCCTCGTCTTAAACCTAGGCATGCAAAACTTCAGCAATCTAGTGCAAAGGAAACATTTTCAAATTTGGGCTTAAATCGAGAGAGGTGGGAAAATGTGTTTTTCAATGTAAAAATGGCCACATTTAGGAAACAATGAGAGATGCAACCTCACTGATAGGAAGTGACAATATTGGTTTTCAAATGACATGATATCAATGACATTGGATGACTTTGTAGGTCACTGACACCAAGTACAGTCAGCTATCCTAGCGACAGCAGGGTTTCTTTTAGTTTTTCATGGTGTTACTGAGTATTGTAAAAAAAACTAAAAACCAAAAAAAATGTTTTTTTTAAAGTACTTTATTATGCACAAGCTAAGATATTAGCACAGATAATAAAAAAACTTTGGCAAGTAAATATATAGTAAGTCAGTTAACACGTTAACAGTGAAGCTATTTAACAGAAAAGAACAACAACACATACAGTACACTGGTATGATATGCCTAAGTTCACCAGGCACTACAAAAACTTTGTCCACGGAAGACAGATTGTTCAACAGCAGATGCACAGAAATACAAGGTGGGCCAAAAAAGTATGCTGTTGTACTTTTTCCATATATTTGCAAAATACTGACAAATTTTCACAATTTTTTAACCAGTAGACTCTGGAAAAAAATACAAGATCAAGTGGTAATTTTTGAAAGTATTTAAGTAAAATGTTAAGTATAAGTTATAATAAGCATCAAAAAGGTTGGAGTACATTTTCATCTTTCAAAGCTTGTAAGGCTGCACAACTGAAATACATTGCTCTGTATGCTGATGCAGATAACTGAGCAAAATTGCAGCCATCAACCAGCTTTGATGTACATTAAATATTGGTGCACAGTAAAATCGTTCAAATTATTTGAAAAAAAATGTTTAACATGTCCTCCAACGTTTTTGACACTTACTATAACTCATATTTTAACATTTAAGTTAAATACTTCAAAAATTTACCATTAGACAGTTTACCATTAGACTTTCTGTCCATCTGTAAATATTGTATGTTTTTGGATATTTATATTTTACAAGGTAGTGTAGTGACATAATAAGTGTGGTGTGCATGCCCCCGAGCACCAAATTTCTTACAGAGTCTACTGGTAAAAAATTGTGAAAAATGATCAATATTTAGCAAAGATATGGACAAAGTGCAACAGCTTACTTTTATGGCCCACCTAAAGGCTGAGTACTGCAAATCAGATAAAAATCCTACAAATCTAATCAACCCTGCCCTGGTCTAATTAACAGAAAGTGGACAATGGCTAACTAGCAGACACTAATTAATAAGACAAAAAATGCTTTAAACTAGAACACAGCGCACACTGATCTACATGCAGAAAGTACACACAAGATATTAAATTACAAATTTTACAATAGACAAATATAAAATGACAAGACTGACGATAACAAAAACGAGCAATAATATCTATAATACATGAAAAAAGCATTAAAAATATGTTTAGCAAACTAGAAATCTGAGGCAGGGCCCAACGCAAAGCTGCCCGGCGCCATAAGTCCAACTGGGGGAAAAATTTAAGGGGTGACATTCCCCTTGTAGCAACATGAATGGCATGAAAAAAGCATTAATCTACGCATGACGTGCAGTGTTGATCTGTATTTATTGACCGAGTGCACATTGACGAATACTGGTTAGTGGATATATACCATGCGAATCGTTCTAAGTCACTCGCTGTGGGGCCGAAGTTCATATTAGATATTATAATATGCCCTCCACTCCAAAAAAAACCCGCAACATATCTCGCTGAAACTTAGCCTCAATTCCTTCGAGGTAAGGGCCATCCTTCCCTTAATTTTGATCTTAGTCCACTCTCTGCTGTTGGAAAAGCAGAAAATAAAAAAGAAAAAAGTAGAAATAAACAAAGCAAAAACATAAACCCCCTGTTACTAACGTACGTGATGGCCAAATAATAATCAGTGACTGCAAAGTCTTCACGATTGCAAAGTCTCTATGTTCACAAATATTAACTAAGGGACCGTAGATATTACAAAAACTCGGACAGTGCGGCGACACAATTGTTCAGTCGCTGGCGGCGAAGTTTCTCACTATAACGCAGCACGTCTGAAGACTCGAATGGTTTTGAAACCTGAATGATGTTTTGTTTCTGCTGAACTGTACTAGACACTGAATATGAAGACACTGTAGAAAGTCCACTTGGCACATGCGAAGGGCAGTCAGCAGTTATTCGGGATGGTTCCATGCTGTAATGGGTTGACGTCGAGTAGAAATTGCTGGACATGGAGTGATTGATTATGCCATGACCCTCAGCCGAGTGTAGCCGCGAAGTTGTCATGTGACTGTAAGAGTTTGAGATGCTGCGCGACCGATCAAACTGGAACCAGTGGCTATCATCTGACGACATCTCGGCATTGTCATCTGATACCACACTTGGCGTTACAGCGACTCCATCACAAAGCTGAGGTCCATCATCAATACCACTGACAGTTGCTGACTGATGACTAGCGTTGCTGGTCTGATATGTGTAGTGTTGATCGCGATGACGACTACCAACTTCACTGCAACATGCAGGATCGACGCACTTAGATGCAAGGCTGCCACCGGCTGAGAAGAGTCTATGATGTTGCTGGCCATGCACGGAAAACGTTGGATACCTCTGCATTCGGTACTGGGTACTAGTTCTGTACACTGAACTGGGAACGTAGCCGTGTTTCTGTGCTCCGCTGCTACAACATGCACATGATGGTTGTTATATTCCACGACCGTCTAAATGGGCTGCATTTCCAGTCTCGCCTGTATGTCTCCTTGTCTGTCCCCATGGGCTGCTAACTTGAAAATAGATAAAACAAGAAATTTGAGCTAATAATGCTCATGAAATGCGCGAAAGCCTACCGGTATAGCAGTTCTTGTTCGCAAACTGTCAGTCTTCTCCAGCCATTTCGTCTCATTTCATTCTTGAAGATCGCAGAAATCAATAAATACCCCTTATTTTGGAGGTTCAAGGTTGTTCAAAGTCATCGACAAAGATACGACTGAAAAAATAGCTTCTAACCCCCGAAATCTGGAATCAAAATTGGGCGTGCAACTTCCCCCCCCCATTTTTGGGCTAAAGGCCCCCAATTTCTGACTCAAGTTTTCCCCTCCATTTTGGGCTTCTTTCCCCTCTAGAGAGAAAGTTCTATTAAGGGTGTAGTTTGCCCAGTGCATAGGCAGCATGCCTATGGTGATCTACTGGAAAAAGATATTTTTCTAGCCATGAGCCATATTGTCATAACAAAAACTCAGTATATGAATAACTAACAAGTAACATCAAGGCTATTCAGCTACAATGAAATGAAAACATTAAAAACAACAGGTTGATTTTTAAAAATTTATGTAACAAAAAAAGTGTTATAACTGCCAAGGCATTCAAAAAGTCTTAGCAAGAATGTGTGAAGTTGTCTAGTGTCTATGTATCAGAAAAAATAATAACAGATGTAGAACGAGAGCTAAGTTAATAATTATACAAAGGTCATTCGCTAAATAAGTTACAAACACCATCATTCTGTTAGTTTTCCGAATATTATAAATCCAGAATATGCACTTTGTAGGGAATTTCATTCCAACTACCAACTACCAATTATGAATTTTATTATGATGATGTCACTGTGACGTCATTTATAGACATCAGATATTGCGACATTGCCACTAAAATCGTCCCGTATCGAACAGTATGCCATTATCGTGTTTTGTAGACAAAAAGATTTAATGCAAATCAGATTCACTCTGAGATGCATCCAGTATAGGGCGCCAAGCGTTTAACGAAACCAACAGTGCACGCTTGGTGTAAGAAAATGATAGGTGGGCAGAAATTTGCATCAGATACTGAGGTGCAATCAGTCGTTCGTCAGTGGCTTAGTCAGTATCCAGCATCATTCTTTGCATCGGGCATTCAAAAACTTGTTGACAGACGGGACAAATGTATGAAGGAACTTGGACGATATGTTGAAAAATAAAACATCAGTCTTTAACATTGAAAAAGGTGACATTAACTTGTTAAGTTCATTTATTTCTTTTCATTCCTACACTGTTTGTCACTTGCAAGTTATGATAGATTACTAGTGGAGAAAATAATACACACATGCACTATGAACAGATGACGTCACAATAATTACGTCATCATCAAAAAATATGCACACACGTTTACAATGTAATTCCGTACAAAATAAATATTTCGGATTTTTTATATTTGAAAAACAAACAGACTTATGCTGTTTTGCAACTTATTTATCGAACAACCCTCGTATTATTAAGCTACCAGTACAACAGAAGGCAATAACAAAAAACTACTTAGAAGTAAAAAAATAAATGAAGGCATTAAATCGTTACTTACAATGATGCCGGGTGCAAACATGCAGCTTGGATGACTGGTGCGTAATCTGCAACATCAGCATCATCCAGATAGCAGTGTTCAGTGGACTTGCTCTTTGTCATAGGCAGCTTCTCATTCATGCAAGGCCAGCTCTCCGTCTTGCTCATGTCACACGGTTGTAGCCCTGAACATTGTTGCTCCACGGCACCAGTGTAGTTAGCAAATGTCCAGCACGATGCGGAACAGTTCTCCGGTACGTCATGGCTGCATGTCGGCTGACGCATCGTTTCAATGTCGTCGGACTTGGTCAAATCATTGGAGTCACAGCGAAGCCTCGAGTCGATGGCAATGCTGTCAAAGGCTTCACTGTGTGACAGCAGTTGGTCGTCACTGGCTGACCGCACTGGACGATTCGGAACAGCCGTAACTTCTGTCATAACATACATGCACACACACACACACACACCTATACTACACAAGCCGCAAGTGCTAGACACAGAAGTATTGCAGATGCAGGCCCAAAACTGTGGAACAGTCTTTCACTTCATCCAAGACAAACCAGCATTGATTTTAAACAGTTTAAACAGCAGCTAAAGTCATTTTTGTTCAAATGCACTGCATTGCGATCGTCTTACTGACTTGGTTTCTGAGATAATATTATAGTACTCACAACGGCAAATTTTCATATTGTTTTTAATTACTTATTTAGTGTTCAATATACTCCGAGCACAGTGCAAGTATGTAAATTACTTCTATCATATCCATAGCTGTGAAACACATACTTAGCCTAGTCTACCCAGTAAATGCCAAACATTTCACATTTATGGGCATGCGTGTGCATAAAGTATGCTGTTCTACTATTATGCAGACATTTTACAACGATCAAGAGCATGTTGTGCTTGCCTTTATTGTCAAATGCTTCTCATTCGCTGGTCATAGAAAATAATCCACTCGCCACCTCTAATTCACTAGTGACACACAATGCTATATTTTCGATTGATGCCTTTGAAATGCGAGTAGTAATAGATGGCAGCCAAAACTGAAAACAGTATAAGAATGCTGAAAATACTTTGTAGAAAGGCAATTAAGAAATCTACCTGCACTGTCCAAAAATTCACCACTGTCTTCACTCAAATCTGACACAACAAACAACGCAAAGATCAACTTCGTTTAGCATAAAACTATGAATTAAAGCTGGGTCCCAAATAAGCACTGGCTCCCAGATGCAGGCCAGGGGAATATGTAGTAGTAACAGCAGAAATAATCTGTACTTATAGAAACCAATGGGTTCTATTTGAAGTTTTACGGTAATACATATGTTGCAATCGGTTTAATAAATAATTCATCGATTCATGCTATGTTGCGCTTGCAATGACAGCAAGAATACATTCAGCAAAACATGGTTACATGTGATGAAAAGTTTAACAAGTTTAACATAATCCAAAAATACTGAACCTTCAACTGAGCTTTGTGCTTTCATGTCTGCCACAATTCCAGCTTTGGCTCGACACTCCTGTAATTTCTCTTCCATCTGCTTCAGCTGCACAGTAAACCAATACAATGAAGAAAAGAAAATTCATGTCACCGCAGTGCTGACATCGTATGCAGGCATCCACCGTCATAGTGTGCAGCCCCACACAGACAAACACCTGTGCAGAGCATATGTTGCAACATAATTCTCGAGCGAGAAGAGTCTTTGCAGGATGATTGCCAGGAAAAAAAGAGAAAGGGAGACTGATGGAAATGTTACTGAGTATGTTACTGGAGACAAGTGAAGGCAACATCAATTATCTGCAACTCAATGAACTGGCACAGAAAAGAGCAAAATGGAGTTGATGAAAACAAAAACCTGCCCAAAAGAGCAAAATACACAAAAAAAGACAAACACACAGCTTATTAAAACAGCCACATAATCGCACAAATAGTGATGGCATTTTTATCCAAATTGTCTAATTAGATTTGAAAAAGTTGCACGACATTGTTTATGACAATAAAGCGACAGTGAAGCAGTACCTTGTCAGTAGCTCTGTGGAAAGACTGGATGCGTTTCTTGCGGATGCTTCGACTGCGTGACCTGTCCAGAGACAGACGGAGTGCTGCCGCCATGATTTTCCCCTGCAGCTCCACTTCTACCTCCAACTGTGCCAGCTCCGCTGACTCCTGCCAGCACACCACCACCATGCAGTCACCATGCCAGGGATGCAGTCCTTAAGTACTGTATGTCCTTGACATCGAGAGAACGTCAACGACAAAAAATTGTAGCCTTGGCCTCGAAAAGGTCTGACCTTGGCGTAAAGACCACTAGCATTGGCCTCAACATCTTGGCCTCTAGTCACTTGTAATGAATATGCTCTGCACAATGAGTTTTTGGTATTTGGATGACATATCCTCTGAAACAACGAAACTATGTTCGTCTGAGCATTTGTATGTTTCACTAAGCATTCAATAAGATTAAATTGGCTTTTGATGTGCATTAAAAATTTGACATACTTACTTTACTTACTTAGTGACCTTTGCCTTTGCCTCCAAGATCACTGGCCTTTAAAAAAGTGGGCCGTGGGAACAAGACCTTGCATGATGCTTCCTTCCTCAACTTTTAATGTGATGTTATTATCAACTAGAAATACATTCTGTGGAACAAGGTATCTGTCCCACTGCCACGATAGCTGCCGCATTTCAGCATTTTACGTTCTTACTTCATGGTGCACGCCCGCAAGGCCAGCATACAGTGTAACCAGTTGAATGTAGATATTTACAATTGTGGTGTCAGCGATTTGTAAGGTCACGATTAACTACACAGAAGTTCAAAAATGCAAAGAAATCCTATCAGGTTTGTGGTATAAACTTAAAATGTAGGTCTATGTATGCAAATGTACAATAACAGTAAACGCAGTAGCTGAACAAATTTAATAAAAAAAATGCATACGCAGGTGGCACCCTCTGGTGAACACATGTAATAATGTTTGAGAGTAGCATTTCGTTTTCTGTCTTGGATCGTTTATTTTTCCAAATTTCTGGCATTTTGTTACCTTTTTTATACATATGTGTAAATTAAATATTGTAACGAATACTAATTCAGCTGCTTTGTTGAAATAATCTGCACAGAAGCAACTTTATGGTGCAAAAAGTTAATTTTTTCTGCAAAACTTGTGGATAGTTGTAAATGATAGGCCCCACTGAAAATGCAGAGATCACTATTTTGGGGGTTAAAGGCTCAAATTAGGGGATTAAATTATTTTTCATTTTGTGTTTATAGCCACCCCTGAGACACGTTTTTTGAGCTATCAGCCGTCACTATAGGCCCACAGATTTGTTTTCTGTGGTATGCAAACCTTTCCGTTGAAAATGCATTGCGGGGACAAAAAATGGGGCAAAATAAAGGAAGACATTATCGGACTTTCATCCCAAACAAACTCGATCTTATTCTTCAAGCCCCCAAATCACTGTGCAAATTATCATCAAAATCGAATCAAAATTGCAGCCGTAGGAGTGTTTACAGATTTACAGATTACAGATGGAATGACAGAATGACAGCAGTGATTTCATAATCTGTCCCATGCTATGTTTTAGCTATGGAACAGATAATGAATAGCTTGGTCACTCTTAGCACGGCAGACATGCCTGACAGTTTGCAATGCCAATGCTGACTTTACACAGCGCAGTATTATGAAACATCTGTATTGCAACACAATTAACCACGTTGCAATTACACACCACACAAACTAAACAGCAATCCCCCAAAATAACTTCCGTTTATCAGCAATATCAACATGAGAGTGAGCAGAACTTTCCCATTACGAATGCATGCAAAGTATCCCACTGACTTTGTTAAAAACTCATGCACTTTGATGCTTGATTACACAGTAATTCTGCAGACAACCTACAGTAGTACCTTGGAGACATGGGACTGGTGGACAAGTTTCGGTGACAGAGAGAAAGAGGTTCCAACACGTCGACGGAGTTGTGGGACCGGTTCACCAGGTGTCGCTGGGTACTCTGCTGGAAGCTTTCCTGTCAACTCCTACAGCGTCACATCATCACACACTCTTGACAGTGCAAAGCTCAGAGTTCGGAAACATGGGTCGCGATCGCCACCAAATCGACCATCGAAATCTGATCAGTTGTTCCTTGGCCATGCTTGCCCAGCGTCCACCACCCAAAGAAATAACCAAAAGCTACCAGTAACAGACAAACAAACACAGACGTAAAACATAACCTCTCTTGTCATCATCATAGGCAGAAACACCGACAGAGTTTGCTACAGCAACTGCAGAGTTGGCAACTGCAGCAGTCAACAGTAAATGCTGCCTGCATATGCAGCATAAGCACAACAGGCCTATCATATGCTGGATCTTTGACCGCAGGCTTGATAGTTGGTCTCTAAGTCTATGCAACTTATCATAAGCAGACTGTGACAGTGCCCTGCAGATGTGCATAAAAATGCCATAGCAAAACCTCAGACATTCCTGTAGCCGGAGAAGTTTATAAGTTACAATACTTCTCCAGACCCCTTTGACATTTTTGGCGACATACATCGACAAAATATGCTGCTCCACGTAAGTGTCACTGGCTTCGGTCATCAGTGAAGATAACAATTACAGAAGAGCTACAGATGCTCGATCTTGAACATGAAAAAAATTCAAAAGTTCGAACGTGGCCACAGACCGCTTCCTGGAGGCAAATCTTTCTCAGCTGCTGGAGCTTATCGCTGAGTTGCTGCTGAAGAATTTCTCGACGTTCAAGCAACGCTGTGTACATGTCACACTGACTTGAACGGTAATCTGAACTGCAGTCGGCTGATACTGACACCACAACAGTACAACACAGGCTGCATCATTGGCACTGCCAGTCACATGATAAGAGGTTGATAGAAAAATTACAGGTTAACCGAATAAACTACAAATTACATAAACTACCAACGTTCCCACCCTACGAACGGGTCCGCTTTGTTATCCGGCAACTTAACCCCACTCCTCAAGCTGTGCAGAGGTGGAGATGGGGACAAGGTGGGGGCACACATGCCCAAGGCCCAAGGACTCAAACAGGGTCCACAGCACAAAAAGCGTCAGACGGGTATGACAGACAAACAGACAAACTTTCCAGGCATTATAGTAAGATTAATGTTAAAAGTGCAAATTTTAGTAGCAATACTTGTCATGCGATAAAACTAACCATTCAAAAGCAATGTAAAAGTAAAATTTTCAAGTATTTTGCCTGATAATACAAAAATAATATCAACTTTTGTTCTTAATGACTCTGGCTAAAAACTGAAGAGTAAACTGTGAAAAAAAAGTGTGTAGTAAAAATAACACTCAGTGTGTTCAGAGTCGAAAAGGAAGGGCTTTAAAGTTTTTTCCCATTACCTTTAAAATAAAAGACAGTAAATGAATGAAATTTGGCGCACTAAAGCACCTATTAAGGCCTACAATCTGGTAAAAAAATCGCGCCAATCGGTTAATAAATATGCGAGATATCAGTTTTTAAAATAAAAAAATTAGTGCCTCCTAGCGGAGAAAAGAAAAATATTTCACAAACGAAATTTGGCAAAGTTAAAGAGCCAAAAAAGGCCTACCATATGGTGAAAAAATTGTGCCGATATTGTCAAAAATAAGCGAGAAATCAAGAGTCAAAGAAATTTGTTTAGCGTCCCCTAGCGGCCAAACCGTTACTGCAAATCTGGCATAAAGCCAAGAATTTTTATGCGAGCATAATGTTTACAATTCCCACAAGTTTGGTGACCGTCGGCCTTCAAATGGCTGAGAAAACTTGAAAAGAGTGAGTTATACATAATTGGAAAATTTTGGCGCAGCACCAAAAACCGCATGTAGAAATTGGGATTTAACCCCTGCATGACGTATAAAAACTATTCCCTGATAACCTGGTGCACGAAACAGATTGATCCACCCCACAGGTTCCAAAAGCTGACATCAACTTTTTTGACCCCCAAAATTTGAAAAAATTACTCAACATTTTCCCACTCGTCCCTCGTTCAATTAAGGGGGCTGAAATTTTGCCAGAACATGTCCCCCTCGAAGGCCTGTTAGAGAAAAAAAATCAAACCCCCTTATTCCTACTCGCGGAGATATGAGGGGTTAAAGAAAAATTTTCCCTTCATGCCCCCTCAAAATCCCTTCGGTGTATTCACCCAGAATTTTGTCCGTGGGTAGCCCTCAATGCCCCCTACAAATGGTCAAAATTTGGTGCACGTAGCAACAGCAGATTTTCGGCTAGACAAAAAATGTGCGTTGAGCAAATGCCCAAATACAGCCTCCAGAAAATCCTAGAAAGCGGAGTCAGCTGACAACAGCAGTGCAGCATGTTCACGATAGCTCATAGCTCACATTATATTACCCACGAGATCACAACAAACAGACAGATAAGAGTATATCTAAATTCAAGCCTGGAATCATAGAAACACATACAGAGAGAAGTAAGTGCAGACTACTTACACTCGAGCTTGGAATTAAAAGAACTTGGTGGCTGAGAGAAAGACAAACTATGCAGACTTCCGGCGTCACTGGCACTTGACAAGCTGCTGGCTCCATTCAACGACAGAACATCCGCAATATCACTCAGACTTCGCACGACAGGCAGCTGGTTCTACAACACCAGACAATGAAGCACTGCATATTAGGGTGCATCAAACCCCCTCATAGTAGAAATTAAGTATGGCCCTATGATTTCTGTGTTCTTTTTATGAAAGTAATGTACTGTGTAAAATATCACAAAAATTGTCAACTATGGAGTCCACATGTGACATGAAATTTGCTCTTACACTGAGTTTTCCGATGTTTTTCAGAGATTTTCACTGGGACCGAGAAAAGTTTTTACTGTCTTTTACTGATGCACAATTCTTACCAGAATGGTCCACAAGACAGATTCAACTTAACCATGACAAGTCTGCACAAGTTTAAATCTGTTCTATTTTGTTCCTTAGCTCTCAGCGAGACACCAGCTTACACGGTCCCACCACAGATATGAGGCCTTTTGCATCATGCATTGTGCCTGTTTATGTCCTAAGCTCTCAGTGGCTCTGTGGGGAATAGCCTGAGAACTTGGTTATTTTGTTACATATCGAGATGTTTTACCTGTACTCATCTAAAGAAGGTCACCCATCCAAAGACAAACTGGGCCCAGTGTAGATTTTCTTTGTTGACTCGACCAATGACGTTATCAGCTTCAGCTGAAACTCAATTGGGCGATTTGCTGCCATCCGATCATGGAACTAATGCTTACAATTGTCAAAGATTGCTTATAATTGTCAAAATAAAGTGCAAAAACCCACAATATCACAAATAGAAAGCGCTTACCACGGTGCGAGTTAATTAATTCATATAATTTTTTCATTGTCAATGTATTTCACCATAAGTCACAGAAAACGTCTCGGAGAGATGTTGAAACTCACAAGACTCTCGAGAGTCTCGGGAGCTTCAAGGTCTCGACCAGTATCTCGGAAACTGCAACGTCTCGTCTCGGTCTCGGCTCAGAAGGTCTCGTGCTACGAGCATGTTGTTCCATTAGCTAGTTTTCGTGGTCCCACATCTCACAACGTTCACAAAATCACAAAGAGGGAAGAGTTGTTAAGCCAGCTTGTTATATAATCTGAGTGGTCTGCAATACTGCTACTCAACATCATATGGGAAAGAGAGTGGTCAAAAATGACAATTTTTGCATCATACAATATGCAAATCTCCCCTAGAAAGAAGTATCCCTTCTGTTCAAAGACCACACTAGTAAAGACAATTGACTGAGTGAACAGTGAGAGTTGAATCCTGATGTGACTAGACATCACAGAAACATTCTGAAATGGGCTTTTGCAGTTTGTTCAATGTACACATTTAAAATCAAATATACGCAAATGCAGACGTCAAGCTGATGATGATGACTGATTATGGTGAACAACCGAACACTCATTAAAACGTGTAAACAGTTACTAAATGACACTTAAATTTTGCTTACAGCATAGTAAGACAGCAATTTTTAAACGTTCTAGCAGCTTTTGGACTGTTTTGTACTACAATTGTGTGAATAAAGTATGCAAAAGCAAACGAAACTTGTATTTGCAAATATTTACGAAAAGTCCAGAATTTCAAATATTCCTGCTTCATGTGGACCCGGTAAGTGGCTACAGAAATTTCTGAAAATTTGCCCGAAATTTTTTTTCATAAAGTGGAACATTGCTGTTGTAGGGCCGAATCAAAATTCAGAACTTCAATAAATCACGGGGGGTTTGATGCACCTTACTAGGTATCACTGGTAAATATTTGTAGGCGTTCCATCGCCCATTCACCGAATCTGAAGTAATTTTAGTCATCAATCGACGAATCAAACCCAAACCCGATGAGTGACAAAAATTCATGCAAGAATGACAAGAAGTGCACTTTTTCAACACACGCTGTATTTGACCCAACTACGCCATCAACCTTTGACCAAAAGTTCTACACATTGATCCTATGAATTAATGCACAAAGTTTGGTAAAGATGTGTCCAGAAATACCCAACAGTTGAAATACATGCACAGTGCATAGATAACCAATCTTAGTATACTAAAAGTGTTGTTCAAAGACTTGAAGACAAGCACTAATTACTGGAAGCAACAGCGAGTAGTTAATGGTCGTAAGTATATAGCAGAAGATGTACATGTAATGATATCATGATAATGTCCGTATATTAATGAAGGTTGTCAGAACGCAAAATACTGTAAATGGACTAAGTTTACTGCAGGATGAAAAAACACAATGTAACATGTGTACTACGTAGGCCTATACTGTGTCTCACAAACACGTCATTTTACCTTTGATAGCAAAACAAAAATTGACAGATAAACAACATTTTTACTCACAGCACACTTAAAGCGTGATGACGGCATTACTACAGCACCATGTAAAATGGCAGCAGATAATTATCACTCTTACAGCGACGCTCAGACAGAACATATACAACTACAACTGCAACCAAGTGAGTGTTCGGTCAGCAAACTAACCATCCCATCCATTACGCACATCACCCGTTATCAGCAATAGCATCCTGCCGAGCCTGTGACATCCTGGTCACATGACACAGAGAGAGAGAGAGGGGGGGAGGGTGAGGGGAGAGAGATGTAATGAAATCACTGCCGACACAGAGCATACATCTGATATGCGCATCAGCCAGCCAGCCCACACACACAGTGACTCAGAAAGATATAAAAAAAATTACCATCAAACACCAAAATGACAAGAATGCTTGTGGCTCAGTATGCTCACTATCAATACAGATACATAAACAGTGTATGATTAAGTGAACACAAATGCCTTCTTACAAAACAAATTTCAAAAAAAATTGTCCACTTGATACAAAAAAATAATTTTTGAAATTCAGGGGGTACGTTTCTTCTCACTCGCTCAATAAGTATTGTGATGTCAATCAGTGACATCACGGGTTATAAAGTACAGTAAGTGAGACAGAAAGTTTATGTATTTTCCATCAGTCACTGCAAATTTCCAAGGGAAATCCAACAAACAGATGCAAATTTCCCACAGAAGAAACTATGGGTGCCCAAAATTTCAATTTTGCCCCTAAATTTTTCCAAAGCAGGTGTTTTTCAGTCCTAAATTTTGCATTATTGGACAAAAATTTTCCAATAAAAAATTTTCTGACAGCCCAAAATTTGGAGGGGTTGGGACAACTACCTCCCTATGTCCCTGGCTACAACGCCACTGTCAACCAAGGAACAAAATAGAGACAGCTCCATACAGACACTCATACTGGAAAGCAAAACTAGCAATCAATTTATACTGCCAATTTTCAGCTCAGTGAGTGAGTGAATAGGGTTAAACGTCCGACCCGACACAGTATAGGTCATTTTGGGGATGGCTTTTGCAGGCAAATTTGCATAAACACATAATAACAGAACAAAAAGTTTAACCTTTACAAAAAGTTTAACCTTTATGAAACATAAAATACAAAGAATGACCTAAACCTAAAATTGTAAGAACTACCGATTATAATTGTGCATATATATCGATAATGGCAGTTCTAATAATCTTCCCTGTTATCCTCAAGACAGTCATCAATCTCATAATGCTGTCTATTGGAGGACAGAGAAAGATTTTCAGCTCGAACAATCACTCAGGGTAACTACAATTGTGGAGTGCAGTATATAAATAGATAAACATCTGCAGCTGGAGCTGTTATCATAAGCACACACGATAAGTGTGACTGACCGTGTGCGTGACATCAATGTAGAATTGATGCTGTGCTACAGCCGTTGACCAGATGCACTTGGTGAGCAGTGAACTAGCGGCGAACCAGCTGTGAACAGTCAGACCACCGCCAGTGCTGCTGTTGCTGCTGGTCCTGCTACCAGCACTCAGTGTGTGACGTCGACTTAATGACTTGCCACTCCTAGATCATTCATCAACCAGCTAACAGCATTAGCACATACTATGCAGCCATCCTATATAACTGCATTATTAGCAAGACTTAGTCATTGGGTCTTAGCCATTGGTTCCATCTGTCTGTCGTTGTTCAGGCTTCTAACTCAAACACAAAAAAGCACCGTCGGAAAACCAAAATTGGTGCAATTTTTGGGCCAACCATTAAGCTGTAAGCTTAAAGGTCCGGCCCTTTGCTATGACTGTCAACCATCTGTCTATCGTAAATCTGTAACGGATGCATCCTGGCCAACAGGTAGGGCATAGCCGTAGGCAAAAACTTCTTACACAAATAATTACATATGGATCTTAAACTCGAGCACATAAAATTTCAGACATCTACCCCAAGGGAAATATTTTCAAATTCCAACGGAAAACTGGCCATATCCCAGAAACGGTGAGAGATACGGTCTAGGTTACTATTAATCACTAACAGGAATTGGCATGCACCCTTTCACATGAAATGAAAATCATCGACCTTGGATGACCTTGAAGATCAGTGACAACTAGTGCGGTCGACCCCACCCTAGCGACAGCTGAGCTTTTTGTTCACAGGGCTTACTCAATCACTTAATCAGTCAATAAATTAATCAATCTAAACATATTTTTACAGTGCCAATCGCCACATGTCATAAACAATCAGAGGTGAATTAGTATAAAATTCAGCTAATAATGTATCACGCATGATGACAGAGTCAACAAAGTAGACTGAAAGAACATCTAAAGAAAAGCTGATGCAACAGAGCAAAAAAGATGCAAAAATACGAACCTGCCTCAGAAAATGCACATGATGACTTAAATAAAAAAAACAACTTATATATAAAACAATTATAACAAATTTAAACAATAA
>Ga0209671_1001859_pt1 | contig 18496 bp, 14 predicted proteins | sample WorMetHERISLAND2_2_FD_187401 | JGI IMG/M metagenome (GOLD analysis project Ga0209671, IMG submission 187401) | Marine gutless worms symbiont microbial communities from Max Planck institute for Marine Microbiology, Germany - Olavius geniculatus... | ecosystem: Host-associated > Annelida >...
ACGTAGTTAGCATCGTCAGACATCATCACTGTTCCGTAACTTCCGTTCGTCCAGTCGTCAGTCTCATAGCCGTTTCAGTCTTTAGAATGACCTCTGTAATGCAACAAAATACATCCAGCTGTTATCGTTCGGAAGCTAATAACGGGACAAGCCTAATACCCACATACAACTGAAGCTCCGTTGAACAGCATGCATACTGAATCAGATGCAGTTATGTGTATTCTAAAACCCGAACCCGAACTCGAAACCCGGGTTTAAGATTTTTGAAACCCGAAAACCCGGGTTTGGAAAAGTGCTCCGGGTTTGGAAACCCTACTGACTGTAATTGGACAGCTCACCAGCCAGCTAAAGATGGAAATGTCTCTACGCAGCTGGTATGCGGCAGCGCAGATATTATAAGTTTCTGTTCACTTATGTGAGACTTGTGCGAAACACAAATACTGTTGCTGAGCAAGTCAAAAACGTTTTTTGGAAAGATCCGTTTTGTTTTTAGTGCGCGATGCTCATAGTTCAAAGCGCTTCAAAGCTTTACGTTTTTCTGTTCTTATTGTTTGTCTGTATACGTTAAGTAAAATAATTAGCTCAAAGTAGTCCGAAATCTTAACATCGGCATTCTATCCTAAGGAAACAGTCACAAATTTTAGCTGAAATACAATATCTGGTAGTCAAAATCTGATGGGCAAAAAACTCAACTCCAATAAGGTCTATCTTTGAAACGGTTGATGCAAGATAAAACTAACATAGAGCACTAACAACTAACAAAAATGTATACATTTATATGCGTGCTTTTAAATGATAAAATGTACAGACCTGTGTTTGTTAGGTGAAACGTTTTGTCAAGATAAATATTCTTAAATTTTGATGACTTAAGTAGCTTACGACTACGACAGTTGGTCTTGGAGTGATACTGTTTAAGCTACAGTGCGATTCACCGCTGAAGAAAAACTTTCAGGTAAACAGTCGTCCACTCGTCGCCCGCATTACGAACCTGAAAAAAGCTTATTGCTCATGTGGTCGGCAATCACAATTCCACTTCGGTGATCCAGTCCTTTGGTTATTGTTTCGTTCAGTGCGATGGCGTACAGGAGAACAGAGTCGTGTAGAAACGCAGCATACTTGTCGCCATATGCGAAGTTTCGCATCTGCATGCACAAATTCCACAAAAAGTTAACCTATATTAATTTTCTAAAATTCTTCAAATAGTCAAAACGGCAAGATGACGATTCCAGTAATAAGCGGATGCCTGCTGTAGATCAGATGAATAAATTTCGCATTTAACAAAAAAATTAATAAAACGTCAACTGACTACGAAAGTCTACATACGTTGATGTTGCTTTTGATGTACGAGTCCCACGGCGGCAAAAGCATTCTTCTTGCCACTTCCTTTCTAAAGTCATTGACTTCAGCATTACTCAATGCTGCCAGCGTCACCTGTTCGCACGCAGGATGCGAAACAATGTAATTGTCAAAATCACAGCTGTAGGCCTACAGCTGGGGTTAGCGGTAAATTTTCAACTACGCGCCGATGAAAGTAAATAATCCGGTGGCAGACTTCTGAAAACGTCCAGCGGCGCAGTGCTATTGCAGATTAAAAGGCTAAAAGTGTATATAGTTTTTCATGAAAACCAATCTCAACTGTCGTATGGGTCACATCGTGTTATTCATCTCGCCTCGCCTTAACCCCAGTAAGGCATGCCCGTCAGGTCAGGTCATGTAGTCGCGTAGTCGTGAGACCGTAGCGTCGCTCTTCCGCCGTGACCGCGCTTAATAGCCAGCTTCCATTGATCAGCAGGTGGGCGGTTGCTGTCTCTTCGGAGCTGGTCTATCCACCTGCCACGTGGACGACCGGGACGACGTTTCCATGTAGGGTCAAGGAGGCGTCCCTGAGACAATCTGACGCAACTGTAGAGTGCTTTGTGGGCTGGAACTTCGTCCGTAGGCCTACTGGAATTACCTACCACCGAAGGATGACGTACTGAGTTAGCTCAATGACTGATTGGTTATCTTGGGATAGGTAAGTAAGTAAGTACACAGTACGAACTTATCCCACTCCAGACGGGTTTAACATACTTAATCCACACTGAGCTCGGATAGGCTGCATGACTAGGGCTGTAAGTTACGAAAGCAGTACGAGTGCGAATTAGCCTAAGTTTGGTTTAAATCTCAATAATGTTTTACCTGTCTGCCCACCAAAGTGATAACCAGGCTTGGTTTACAAATCAAAAGCAACGAATGTTATTCAGTACATTAACGGCCATCAACGAAACATTACACAAAAGCTACCAGTCTTGGATCCGGCTGAATCAGAAAAAAACGTTTCACGTGCTTGAACAAGCGTCGAAGAAATACAAACGATTTAAACATTTTCGAAAAAAAACTTACTATTACTCTAAAATTTATTTAGCTTTCTTTTTGATAATTATTGCCATTTGTTACCGATTCTTTATTCCTGTATTTTGCACCGCTGCATTATTTCTATTTTTGACGTTTTTTTGGATATTTGCACTCTCGCATTCTGCATTTAGTGTCCCACAAGATCGACTAACAAAAGAAGCCATTACATACGTGAAAGACAGCCTCAAACGCTTTTTTAGCGATATCGTTCTGTCCGTCGTTAGTGGCCCACACGTCTTCTGGGTTGAGCACGTTCTCCTCAGGTAGCATTGCAACTGTATAGAAGACATACTCGCCCTCCGTCATGCCCAGTTCCCACGCCATCATCATGAATCGTCGTCGACTTTCCTTCGGTACGATCAACAGCACAACTGCATACAACATAACTTGCAAACGTTACACTGTTGCATGTCATTGCCATCGATCGCAAAAATCAAGCCTACTTCTCCAGTTACCAAAAAAGCGACAAAAACCAACAGAAGTTAATGCGAGTCAACGGACAAAAAACGTACATCATATCCAATCAATTAATTTTTTCTATTTGCTTAGTAAAAAAAATACCAGTCACATTTTTCATTTTAGCTTTATTTTTTTCTACCTGAACATGTTGCATTTTCCGCTTAAGCGCATTTTATACTTAAGCGTTCTTTGTTTTGTTTTGCGTTGTGGTGCAACATTCTCAGGTGTGCAGTTTAGCGTTTCATTGCATCCTCACCCACTAAACACCCTGAGCATGCGGTGTTAAATTTTGATCTTACTTCGGCCGAGTTCTTTAGTCTTCGTCAGTACACTTCGCATGTAGGCGTCAGACGGAGCTCGTCCGAACTCAGCGGTGTAAGTGATCGAGATGTTACTCTCGTGAAACACCTGCGCCCGCACATCAACTGCACGGCGAACTGTGGGAAAATATCACCTGAGTAAGGAAGTAAGCAAGTAACAATTTAATTTATATATTAAACGTAGGCATACATGTAAACAGTTTCCAACTTAAGTACAGTAAATTACATACAGTGGGACATATGAAATTTTTTAACGTAAACTAAAAAATCGAGAGACCTTTAAACTGAGCTTATAAGACAAGTAAACATAAAACCGTGAAAGATGAAGGCTCAGACTCACAGGCACACCCCGAAAACATAGCCGTAATGGCATTAAATAACTGACGCATACAGACATGAATGAAATATTTACATTTTTACAAATTTAAAAAACACTTAGAATTTACAAAATTGTTACCAATTTTAAATTACTCAAAAATTTTATTGAATTAACATCGGTTAGCGGTCTGCTAGAATAAACAGTTCAAATTTACTATTAGCGTGTCGAGTCAAAAAACAACACACTTATTTAAAAATATGAAAATGTCTACAAACGTCTACAAGTATGAAATTTTAAAAAATATACATGAGCAAATTTTTACATTACAGATCTTAAACCATCAATTAAATATTTTTAATTCGCGCATACTGACTTTAGGCATAATTGTTAACAAATACGAAAACAAATTTACGTCGCATACCTGACGTATGGCTACTGATGCCTCGAGCCAAACAAAAAAGTTGGACGAAAGAAAAACGACTTTGCGCCAGTTGTATTGCTGAAAGACCTCGACCAAAAATGTCCCCATTTTGTTGAAAGGTCCGAGCGTTCGTCCGAGCGTCGTGTAAACCTTCTTGTCATTGAACTCTGGGTTAGTAGCCACCCAGGTGAGGTGACCAGGTGAGTATAACATGACACTAGAAACGTTCATGGCCACCCACGTAGCTCAGCAATCACTCAAGTATAATCAGGTAGATGCGTAGCCACCCAGGTGACGAGTGGCTTATTCCAGAAAGACGCCAGTTCGGCAGCTGGCCGACATGCTGTAACAACGTCAACGCTCCCGTAGTTTTCTCGCCGATCTATTCTTAAACTTGTGACGCGTTTTAAACAATAAAAATGTCAATATCAATAGTAAATTTTTTGGACCGTTTCATGCAGTGTTTTCAACACCATCGAGTCAAGTTTCGAGTTTTAGCTCGTACCCCTAACCATGTACACTAACACTAACGCTAGCGCTAACTTGAACCCTCAATCCCGAGTCGATAATTTTCATCTGTGTAATGGCATCTAAAACAGGAAAATTTTAGCTTTTTGTAACAAAGTTTATTGCAGTTCACGGTAAAATATTAACCCCGGCCATCAAACACCAAAGTTTGAAGATAGTGTAGACTGTAGAGAAGGGTTTGAGCTGCTGTGCAATATTTAATGATAGTGCAGTGTATTTTGTATCGTAATGAAAAAGAATATGGAGTTCGTAGAGACCTGACGATGCCAATACGCGTTCGATGTGTTGAAAAGAAGGCTGAAGACAGAACCTATACTCGCGTTACTGAAGAACGAAGGATGCTTCGTTTTGGATACAGACGCTTTAGGCTATGGCCTTGGTGCCATACTGTCTCAAAGGCAGACCGAAGCACCTGCCGAAGTACCCGCTTCGAAGCCAGACCGAAGGCCTCGTGTATCGCAATCCGAAGAGAGAGCTATCGCCTATGCTTCAAGGACGTTATCGAAAGCCGAAAGCAAATACGAAACGACGCGGAAGGAATAGCTGGCCGTGGTTTTCGGCCTTAAGCAATATCGTCAGTACTTGCTGGGACGTCACTTCGTGACTCGGACAGATCACACTGCGCTTTCGTGGTTACGACGAACGCCTGAACTGATGCCCCAGATGGCCAGATGGTTAACTTTTATAGAGCAGTTTGACTACAAAGTCGTGCACCGGGATGGAGCCAGACATGGGTAGAAGGAAGATACTGAGCCTTTTGCCGAAGATGTCCGGAATGCAGCGAATACCACCGAGGAAAACTGACGAAGCAGTAGCCGTTGAAGCCTGTGGTCGCAGGCGCGCCGTACGAACGATGGTATATCGATTTAACAGGGACCCACCCGAAGAGCGATAGAGGACATATCTGGATTCTGACATGTATGGATTCGTACACGAAGTGGGCCGCAGCATTTCTGCTCCGAAGCAAGGAAGCCGAAGTATTAGGTATTAGTCGAGCAGATGTTCACTTGCTTTGGAACGCCTTTATCGATTTTGAGTGACCAGGGAAAAGAAGTAGATGGATGCATCATGAACGAAGTCTGCAGGCTCTTCGGTATTGAGAAGCTTCGGACGACTTCGTATAAGCCTTCGACAAACCAAGTCGAGAGATTTCACCGAACTTTGAATAGCGTCCTTACCTAGACCGTCTTTAAGCACCAAAAAAACTGAGACGTTCGTCTGCCATTTGCCATGGCAGCATACCGAAGCACCAAACACGAAGCAACCGGCTATACAACAAATCACCTTGTATTTGGACGTGAAGTTCGTGCCCCGGTTAATATCGTATTCAGAAGTCTGAATAACGAACCGCCCGAAGACTACGACACTTTTGTCGAGAACATGAGATAAAGGTCCGTTGCAGCTTTCGCTGAAGTCCAAAGTACCTTGCAGCAAAGCGCCGAACGCAACAAGAAATGTTATGATTTGGGTCTGAAGCCGAAGACACACAAGGTTGGCCAATGGGTAATGTACTTCAACCCACGAAAACTGCGAGGTCGACAGATGAATTGGGTTAGGCAGTACGAAGGACCGTTTTTGATCGTCAAAATGTCTTCTTCTTTGACCACGAAGTTACAACGAACACCGCAGCTTCCCTTTGGTTGGCCACCGAATGGGCCTGTAAGCGTCCAGTCAATACCTGATTTGCCATCCGGTGTGCTTAGTTATAATCTGTCTCCCGAAGCAGAATCGTTCGTTTCAGGACGAAGAGAGCATGCTACACCAAAGCAGCAGACGGCGAAGAAACGTCGAAGTCGACACCAACGAAGGTCTGCTGGAAATACAAAAACTTTGCCTAATAATGTTTTGGACGAAGCATCGGGAATGGCGAAGACGTCTACCGTTGATGTGAGTTGTGAGACTGAAACGAAGTCCTTAGCTGATTCAAATGGAGTTAGTAAGGCAAAGACGCTGAAAGAAAACAGTTTCGATGGCGGAACACGGACAAAAGATTATACTGTAGATGACAGATAGGTAGAACGAAGACCAAAAAGAAGAACAAAGCTTCCTTTCAGCTTTGATGAATTTGTGATAAATGATGGCAGAAAGAGGGCCCCCGAAGTCTCAGGGGACAAACGCTTCGGCTAGCGTGCCAAGAGTCCTTTTAGTACGCCTTAGTCGTTAGTTCACTTCCGAAGTATATGTATTGCCTTTGCTTTCAAAATGCCGAAAAGTTGGGAAGAAAAAATTGTTTGTCTGTGTCGTCAAAATTTGAAGGGAAGCTGAAAATGAAAAGTTATGTAAAGACATTATATGATTATTAAAAAGCAGACGAAGCACGCTTTGCCCGAGAGCAAGGACTGCGCAGATTGCTTCGGACAAACTCCTGTTTCGCTGCCAAAATAACGGACATTGGGTACTCGCCTTGAAAACGAAGGTTGTAAATCCTGAGTTAATTTGTTCATACTGGTGAGGTTTTTTTATTTCTGCACGATGACCAATAGTGACACGACGACAACGACTACTGATGGATTCGCTGGTGATGCAAGCACCAACCACTGACGAAAGCGGAAGGACGAATACGCTTCCTGCTAATGAATGCAAGAAAAAATTTTGCTGGAGAGCTTGCTGGCGTCGATTTGGAGATGACAACCGACGGTCAACCGGCTGATGTACCCGTGGAGTCTGTCAATCCGAAGGACATCTGCAACAGTGTGCTTCGTGATCCGGGCTTCGTACCGACAACTGCAGATGTCTGACGCAGATACGTCTACGCACCTGGAGCTTTGGCACCCGACAGCTACCCGCATATTTGTTCGACGAAAGACCACCCACGTGATAGGGAGCCTAGGCCCTTTTGGCCGGCTACGGCAGTATAAAAGGCGAGGCGCAGTGATGACAACTGATCAGTTTGATCAAGCGCTCGGACAGAGCACATTGACTGACAAGGTGCTGAGCCTTCGCCTTCCAAAACGAAGCAACGAAAACCAACGAAGCACCCTTCGCCCAAACGAAATCCACTGTTCAATAATAACTATGTCTCTGTCCGTTCACGGTCATTTTACTAAAAACCCTTTCGTCGGCAACCCTTCGTTTAATTACCAGTATGGGTAACTGCCTATCTTTCGGGGCCGAAGGTACCCATGAAGCTGAGATCTTGCAATCACCCAGTAACCCAGTACGAAAGACGAAGCGAAAGCAGCGGGTGGTTATAATAGTTACAACCTTACTGGAAATGTGTTGCTTAGTGTGCCATTAAAACATTTGAAAATCTATCGCTACTCGATAACGGCACAAAGTTGTGAATTCTGGTAACTTTATTTTTTCGAATAGTACCGATCAATGCGAGACTGTTTGCTGTAGCAGCGGCGAAGTAAGTCATCCGTATAGGTATACTTCGTTTAGCACTTAGCACACTTCTGCCTGCAGGCTATTATTATACGAGTACATTATACCGTTGTACAAATGTCAACGGCACAGATTACCTTTCGCTAAGCTAGAATCTCAACCATATTTGCGCACTGCGCGACGAACCGAGCGCATGACAATTCCCGTTTTTCGTATTCGTTCACAACTGATATTTCCACTCCCCCATTTTCCACCTCTGAATTTTGTACCGTGCTGTATTTTCAACTCATGCATTTTCAGTTTCCCATTTCTGTGACAACTGGCTATCAGATGACGGTTTGTTTACGCCTCACCCAAAATACATCCAGGACAAATCGTTTGGGCTACAGTTGATATATCGTCAGTGAGTTATATACTTATGGACCTGATGAGCACGGCGGTCCGACGAAAGCATCGACCTTTTCCTCGATAAACAATCTGATGATATTTCCGGTGGTCACTTTGCTGTTACACGCCGAGTCCAACGTCACGAAACTGCAACACACACGGACGCTGACATCGCTTTCGACTGCAATAATAATAATAATAATAATATATGTCAAAAAACTTACCAGTTTAAAACCGTGTGTAAGGACGATGTGATGATACCAGTCCTCTAAAACAGCAAAAATCATTTCGGTAACCTTAGATGGGCCTATGCATATGGCGTATTTACAAGCTGACTTTAGTTGATAATGACTAACATAGTCTACAGCCTTCTTCATTTGATGTTATAAACCAGACCGCATCGCGCGATGTGCATGTACGCTGTGACAACAATACCGACCTGAATCGCATGCTTCTGTTGAGCGTGGGGTCAGAGTGAATTCGTTCTAGCGCAATGCTGATAGCGCTGGCGCTCGTCAGCGCACTGAAGTCATCCACCGACGTATTCCATGGAGCCAAAAACCCGATCTTGAAGTGCTCCGGCTTATGAAGCTGCTGATTCGCCAGCGTCGTTGTTATGGCGACCGTTGCCATAACAACAAGCGCCGACGTCATCGTCGTTTCGGCTTTTGATAGGGCACCGACGTCTCCGTTGGTCAGACAAGCTGCACCCACGTTTAAAACACGACAGCCAAATACGTCCTACATAAGGTTAAGGAGACCGTGACAGAATACTTGGTTACAAGTTTTTACAACGTCGTTTTGTTGAAGACTAGAATTTCCTGTGTGCTTCCAATTGCAGTCTGGCGAAAAAGTAATGACGGAAAATATTATTTTATTTTATTTTTATTCGGTGACAATTTTGCAATAATATACAACAACTCATAAGTAACACAATGACACACTGGATAGAACCAGTGTAAACTAAAGTCGTTACAGCGTAACAGACTAGAAGCAAACACTTGTGTCAGTAAAACTTTAAAACCAAGCAAAACTGTTTCAATATCTTCGAGGTCTGACACAAATTTTAGAGAGGATTTCTGGGGACAGGCGGCAACTGAAACCACAGAAATTTGTTACGCTTAAGTACAGACGCGAATATTTTTGGAATTGTAAATAGATATATTTAGTTTATTACTGTGAAACAAAACGAGACAACGTATGAATGTGGGCGTCATTATCGTCATCGTCAAAGTATCGGTACTAAAATACTGACCGGACAACATTTCTGAGTTGCAGCGTGGTGCTTCTGAAAACAGTAAGATTTACATAATCGCATTAATAACCAAGTAGCGTGTTAGGCGTAAAATGTACTTGTTGACTTTATATACCTGTATCGGTATGACAAAACCCGTAGGCTACACGGAGTGACTCGCGGCTATGTGACATACAAGACCAGGTTTTCACTAAGTAAGGATCCATGTATTACAAAACTTCCTTTAATTCGTCCGCATGTCTGAAGAAGTTGCGACAAAATCGTTGAAGTTTACACCATTGTTTAAAACCAAACCCAAATCACAACTTATGTGACTTAACTGAAAATGTTACATAATATGACAACTTAGTTGTTTATTATAAATTATATATAAAAAACTGCAAGCAATTCATTTAACGTTGTATAAGCGCTGATGTAAAACTGCAAAAAATAAGCACGAACTAATGTATTAGCTTAGACATTTAATCTGTTCTCAGTAGCCAGATATAAATGTCTAAGCTAATGCATAATGTTCGTGCTTATACTTTTTGATTTTTGCCGTTTTACATTGATTTTTGCCGTTTTACATCAGCGCTTATACAACATTAAATGAATTGCTTGCATTTTTTTATATATAATATTTGCGGTTTTATTAAAGTTTGAAAGGTCACTGAACAGTTACTTTGTACACAACAACAACTACTAATACTACCTCCAGCATCTTAAATTTTGTTATTTGTTTAACATATTGGCAAGCCTGTATGTGGAACAGCGAATTTAGTCTACATACCAAATTTCATGCAGATGGGTGAAAAAGCAGTTATAAGTTATGAACGACATTTTAAAAGGTGACCACCGCCATCTTAAATTTACTACTTTTCTCAATTCTGGTCACATGATTTATTTCCAGTAGCAACTAACCACATTCCTACAAAATTTTATAAATTTTTTTCAGTCGGCAGCTGATTTGTTATGTTTTGGATTTTATTTTTGTTTAATATTTTGGCATACGTGCATGTAAGACCTCGAACGTAATACACTTGCCAAATTTCGTAAAAATATGTGCAATAGTAAACGAGTTGTGAACGATAGATGAAATTCAAAATGGCGACCGCCGCCATCTTGAATTTATTATTTTTGTCCATTTTGGACAAATGGTCTACTTTCGGTGGCAACCGGCTACATCACTGCAAAATTTCATTTATCTACGTCAATCGGCGGCCGAAATATTGCTGTTTGTGCAAAAATCCAAGATGGCGGCCGCCGCCATCTTGGATTTACTTTTCGTTCAATATTTTGGCATACCTGCATGTAGGACCTTCAACGTAATACGCGTGCCAAATTTGTGCAAATATGTGCAATAGTAAACGAGTTATGAGCGATAGATAAAATTCAAAATGGCGGCTGCCGCAACTAAATTTATTATCTTTGTCCATTTTGGTCAAAGGTCTATTTCCGGTGGCAGCCGTCTATATCACTGCAAAATTTCATTCATCCACGTCAATCGGCGGCTGAGTTATTGCTCTTTGTGCAAAAATCCAAGATGGCGGCCGCCGCCATCTTGAATTATAATTTTGTAATGCTGGATCGCCCACGAAATCCATTTGTGCACCTGAAATTTTCATTCAAATTTCGTGTAAATCTAGTGCGTACGTTTCTAGACATCGCGATTCGAAAATTTTGCAAATTCGGCTTAAAATGCTTATTCAGGCCGCCAAAAATCAAATTTTGGGAGAGTTTTAACCCCCAAACATTATTTTTTTATTATCGAGACCCCCAAAAGCGACTACCTTACGCGGCAGCACGCGTTTTGAACCATAAACGGTCGTGATCGGTCTTTTGGTGTGACCTGTAGGCGTGAGCAAGAATACAAAAAAGGAAGGAACACAGAAGTAACAGAAAATGCCGTCCTTACGCAGACCCTGTTCCCGTCGTCCCACATCAACCGAATATTGCATGTGGGGTCGCATATCGGACCTCTTTCTTGGTTTTGAGTTTCATTAAAATCGGTTGAAAAGTGTGGGAGCTGTGTGGGGTCGAAATTTCGCCCTTCCTATTGACTTGGCACATCGCTTAAGGTCACAGACAGTGGTCGTGTATGCTGCTTGTTTCTCGGCATTAAGTTATTTCGTAAAACCCAACGCCATGTCAGAAAAAGCTATGCGTTAGTGGGATTTAGTACAAGTAATTTGAGCAAAGCTCACGTGACGCGCACCAGCATCGGCTTTACCACTTGGGCAGTTAGTAGGCTATAAGCTTAGAGCGCGCAAAAACAATAATGCGTTTTGAAGAAGTACCCAAATTTAAGGCCTCCATACGGTAGACTCCTTAAACTTAAAAGATCGAAACTTGGATGTTAAAATGTACGTTTTATGCTAAAAAAATTTACACGCAGGTTGTTCAGATCTATCTCTAGCCATTTCGGCGCAATTCGCTGATGAAATGTGCTCCGCAGCGAACAATTGCAAGAAACACTAAAACCTATTCTAACGGTTAAAGGTCATTCAAAGTCATCGATGTTAACACCACTAAAAAGCTCGTTACTAATGCTTGTTATGATGGGCAGTATGTCTGCGTTTATCTGAAACTGTTTTTACGCTAAACGAGCCAATAGCGGTAAAAATCACTTTTTAGAAAGGTTGCTGTCTTTGACCTCCGCCTGCGCAGGCCTCCTTAAACTTAGCCTATTGGGTCGACATCTAAACTGCTAAGATCTACGTAAAATGCTAAAAATTTAATGTGCAGATTGTCTTGGTTTATCTACAGCCATTTCGTCGCAACGCACTGTTAAAATGTGCCATGCAGCCAAAAATTGCCAAAAAAATCAGTAAAACCCCGCTCTTGTGGGTTCAGTATTGTTCAAAATCATTGACGTTAATAAATGTAAAAATCCCGTCACCAGTGCTTATTATGATAAACAGCACGTTTATTGTAACCACCCGCTGTTTCGCTTCATCTTTCGTACTGGGTGATTGCAAGATCTCAGGTTCATGGGTACCTTCGGCCCCGAAAGATAGGCAGTTACCCATGCTGGTAATGAGTTCGTGTTAAACGAAGAATTGCCGACGCAAGGGGTTTTGTAAAATGACCGTGAATAGATAAAAATATAGTTATTATTGAACAGTAGATTTTGTTTGAACGAAGACTCGTTGGTTTTCGTTGCTTCGTTTGAGAAGGCGAAGGCTCAGCACCTTGTCAGTCGATGCGCTCTGTCCGAGCGGTCGCTCAAACTGATCAGTTATCATCACTGCGCCTCGCCTTTTATACTGCCGAAGCCGGCCAAAAGGGCCTAGGCTGCTGTGACGGTAGAGTTGTATTTTAAAATACCTTCCACTGTATTATTAGTTAAGCGAGTTGCTTTGAGTATTCTGAGGTATTTTTTTTACGCGGTACGCTTATTTTTGTGTTTTTATATTTGCGTATCAGTTTTGTATTTCTGCGCGCCCGTGTATTCTTGTCTCTAGGTTTGTTTCTGTACATCCTGTATAGGCGCATATTGCACCTGACCTGTGTCGTTCGATTCGCTGTGGCCAATAGTTATTGAGTTTTCGGTAGCGCGGTAAACTCGGCCGCTAGACAATAGCTGACCTGGACGTGATAGTCAGTTGACGTAGGCCTATTGTACTGGTTGGAGTTAGAGCTCTTGCGTGTTTGCACGTATAGCCAGCGTGGGTCCGTGTGTGTGACTCCGGCTGGTCTGTTCGCTCGTTGGTCGTCGAATGACGAGTCGCTGTCGATAGCAAAACGTCTGTCCTGTTAACGTAGCCGCCGGAAAGCGGTATGTTTGGTGTATTGATTTATTACCTCCGCCAAGGAGGTAATGTTTTTGCCAGACTTTGTCTGTCTGTCTGTCTGTCTGTGTGTTAGCAAGATAACTCAAAAAGTTATGGACGGATCTTTCTGAAATTTTGAGGGTATGTCATGCATGGCAAAAGCTATCAGTGTTTCAATTTTGGGGATGATCCCGCAAGAATCCTGGATTCTGGATCACTTTTAAATTTTCGTTAGCATGGGCCTTAAGGGAAAACGCCGTTGTCGCTATGGTGCTGGCACCTGGCGAACAACATGGCACTGAATCAAGGTTTTTAGGTCACATGTAGAAAATGCAACTATAGTTTGAATCGCACTCAAAACTTTCGCTTGTTCAATTTCGTCGGACAAGCTGTGTCGGAACAACACAGTTTTGTGATATGTATTATCTCTTATCATGTTGCATGCGCTAGTTAAACTCACGTTAAAGTCACATGTAGCGTTTATTTGTCAGTAAATTGGCTTATCTGCTTTTATGTCAGTTGCTATATTTTCTGGCTGCATTCTCTGGCGTCTGTAACAGTATTTTATGTATCTTTATGTCCACAGAATAAGTTATTGTCGTGCGCTCATTTGTTTAGGCGGTAAAGTTGGGAGTGGAACGTCGCCAGTGAAGCTGGGACATCAGAGGAGTCCGTTCTCTGTGAATTTGGGACTGAAGAGTTCGTCTTCCGTCTTGCAGCCAGGGAGCCCGTGGTTCGCGCTGCCGCTGGTGGATCTGTTTTTCGTGTTGTCATCGGTGAGCTCGACTTCCGTGGGACTGCTGCCCATTCCGTCGATCGCTGGATCCGACTCGCACTGTCGTCGCAAGACCTAGACTGTTTTTCGTATCGTGAGTTGTTTTTTTGTCAATTGTGTGTCCTGTATAGCTGCGTATTGTTTTGTGTTGTAAATTCGTTCGTTGCCTGATTATAAAGGGCGTATCTGCATTTAGTGGGTCGTCTGTTTAAACGTTAGACCTTGATTAGACGTTTAATTCTCTCGGACTGTTAAAAGCCGCTGTCTTTGCTCAAAATCTGCTGTTGCGTTTGAACTGTAATAATATGAACTTTATGGCTGTAGCCAGCGCATAAATTTTGTTGTTTCGCTGATTGGATTTAGCCGTATCCAAATCTCGTCCTGTTGCTGATACAGGCTCGCTGCATGTTGACGTGTATATTGAAATTGACGTTAGTTTTTTTCGCGATCCGTGTATTATTTTTTGATAATATCTTAACCTATTTTCTTTATTATTACATGAGCCCGTGAGAGCAACACTCAACCAAGTCGCTATAATCATTATCGATTTTGAGTTAAGTTCACATTTCTACTCAGTTTTGGATGGCGAATCTGATGATAAGTTTATTTTGTAAGAATTTGTGAGCGAAATGGGTGAATTTAATCATGTGTTTTGTTAAATTAGCTAATATTCAATTATGGTTTAATTCAACATCACACCAAGTGGACTTGAGCTTCCGCACAAGCGATAGGATTATGCGCGCGTTATAGCGCACCAAGTGTACTAGGTGTTTTGTTGCCCGCAAGGGCCGCGTGTCCGTGTTCAGAGTAATAATGCGCCATGTGTAGATGGTTTAGTGTTATCCTAAGCGTGGCGATCATTTATTATGGAGTAAGAACAAATCATGTCTGTTTGGTGCTTTGTTGCACAATTTAATTTGTCGTGTTGCATGTGATGTCGCTGCTGAGTAATGTTGTTTAGAATTCCTTTTGTCGTCGTTGTCGTCATACGTTTTCATGACTTAATCACTGTTTTCGATGCATAGGCTGATTGGGCAGCTCATTGTCTTTATACATGTTAATGTATAACTAACTTTGTCTGAAATGATGATAGATGCTATGTCCATGGCATACGGTATGCATTTGCATATAACGTCTGCTGGGGACGGAAGGGAAATCAAAAGGCCCAAAATAACAGGCCTACTGATAGCAATTTCTTCAGAGGTTTTCGATGCATGCAAAAATATGCTCACATACTGGTATTATTAGCACTTTTTTGTCAAGCACAACATTCTGTAAAATTTTCTGTAAATGTGACAAATAACCAGATAAAGTTATGAATTTTCTTTGCTTCCGATTTCTGCAATACAACACAAACTACCTGTACAATGCACTGGGTGAATATTATATAACCGCAGTTTAACAAAATATCGAAACATTTGTTTTACAAAATTTAGCAAATTAACAGAAATTTACGTATGTGTGTTGTTTTTTAACGCACGTTAATTTAGTGACGCATTAACGCGTTAATTAATGCGGTAATTTGACAGCTCTATTTGGCAGTACTAATTTTGTCAGTGCTTCTAATTCCTAGAAGACACGTGTTGTTATCTGTGATAAACTCATTACTCGTATCACGAAGGCCTAACTACGGTTATCTGAAAAAGCCACATAACAATAGGCCTATGTTTTAAAACAGTCAGCCTCAAACAACAAATGATAGACATAACAAACTTTGTTTCCCAAAAAATCGGCTACTGATATTATTTGTTCAAAATCACTTATATAATTATACGAGTAGTCTGCAGTAAACATAAAAGCAAGCACGCGCAAAACTGAACGTCAGGTTTTTATACCAACAACTAACCAACATAGTTATACTAACAAACAAATTTAATTTACACAAAAAGTATGATGATTTGATTTACTACAGTGCGAGCAACTTTGTTATATTTTTCTAATCACAGTCAATGTAATTTCTACAGCGGCATAATTGACCATCATCGTTATCATTTGATGCTACGTGTAAGCGATATGGTGTGAAGCAGAAACTCCTAGATGCAAAAATGTCATTGGGGCCAATTTGTGATTCAGAACACTATACAGTATGTGTCTTTATGCGTCTTTGTTTCCGAGGTACGCATTTAGGCTACTGAAACACACAAGCCTAATTACCTCGGCCGAGAAGGTTACGTTTACCCGTCTGTCCGCTTTGTGCAAAATAGCTCAAAAACATGTAAACGGATTTTGATTTTGATGAAATTTCTGCAAAGGCTAGGCAAGAGCCAAGAAAGAAGTGGTTAGCTTTTGGTGGCGATCCAAATTTTTCTGTAAATTCCTGATCATCTACGACTTTTTGTCATTAAAAGATAGAGCGTAAACCGTAGACTCCGTTGTGTTCACCAGGTGACAGCACAATATCTCGGCAGAGGTTTAGCAGCTCCAATCGCTTCTAGTTCTACGTTGTATCATATACGCAGTCTACGTGCTACTATTGTCAGAACGATGTCTTTCTGGATTTGTAGGCCTACGCAGGTGCGTCGAGGTTAAAACGGTTAAGAGAGGCAGGACGTTACGACCTTTCGACAGACATTTAATTAATTGTTAATTTAAGACAAGAGGAAATATGGGTGCTCAAAATTTTTTGTTGCCGCTAAAATTGCTCATAATTGTCGATTTTCAATTAAAACATTATGCATTTGTGAAGAAAAATTTTTCGACAACAAGGAATTTTTTAACACAAGAAAATTTAATGGGAGTGGAGCACTTCAACGCTACTTGTCTTGGGTTCGGACGTCATCGACCTAAACGACCAGCGGTAGGCCTGACCCTGCCCTTCCGTTGCCGTCAGAAGCGGTCGTGGCGCTGGTGCTGGCCGCCGCGTCCTGGCCTGATTGGACCGGGTCGTCGACGTATGTCTGCATCAGCGCATGGCGAGGTCCTATCTCCGACTTGTCCTCGTGTGCGTCCTCCTTCATCACCTCGTTTCTACAGCGTTTTGCACACCGCTACACTCCACGTTCTCACAGAAGCACAAAGAGTGAAAAGTTAATGGGTGAAAAAGGTGTATGCCGTATAGCTCTGTGGTAAATCCATTGCAGAACTACGAAGCGTCGTCTGCGATATAGAACCACACAGTGTTACCTGCCACTTGACACAGAATATGCCCAAACTAACCACAACCAAGCAAGCCGGTACTCGATTTACCTACCCCGGAGGGATGGAAGGCTGAGTTGGCCTTGGTGGTCGGTTTACTATTCCGCAGGCAGTCGCCCAATCAAGTAGTAGCATAGCGAACCGACGGAAGTTAAATGTGGCATCCAGCGTCATTTGGTGGATGTAAACATTCAACAGAGAGAGTTTCCTTAGCTACAATCTATCCTACAAGGCATGTTTAAAACGCACTGAAATCAACTAGTCAATTAATCAAAAATATCCACTACAAAAAATGACTATGATTTACAATATATGACTAAAACCTGAAATAAGACCTAAATATGTCAGAATTTTTAGAAACAAAATTTGCCATGAAAACGTTCGACTAGAATACTAGTTCCAACGTGACACATATACGGTAAGCATACGCATCTCAACTTTACAAAGTGAAGTGTGTATTGTGTACACTAGTGTCAACTGATGACGGGTCGTTTCTGTTGATTGTCTAATAAATACGTTGATTGTTTAAACATTTGTCTTGCTTTGTTCAGATTTAAAACATATTTATGAATTTTAAAAGTGCTATAATTCACGAATTTTGTACGCACGTCAAAAACCATAAATCACAACATTGTGCTAATGGGATAGCGGTAAGTTTAGCTAGCAAGAACATATTACTTGTCGAATGTTGGCAGAGGTTTGTTAAAGCCCTTCTTGCCGTGCAGCCAGTAGGTCATCTGCAGACCCTTGCCCTTCACACATCGCCGACAGACAATACACTGTTCAGCTGAAAAAGCAAGATACGAAACACTTGAAAGTATCTTCACTAAACAGCGATCGAATAGCACACAATAGCAATGTTATAATGATTAATATTATTATTGTTATTCTGCGCGAAATGATAAGACAAAAATTATAACTAAATTACTTTTTTATTGTTGTTACTTTGTCAGTTTTTATTTGCGAGATGACTCGAAAGTTATAAATAGACTTTGATAGCGTTATTGGCAGATGGGGTGTAACGCAAGTAACAATCGATCAAATTTTTGGTGCCGATCCAAGATTCTGGAATTTAAAAAATTGGATATGTGGCCATCACAGGCGAGAAAATGTTGGTCAGCACTGCGACACTATCTGGCCTGTGATGGCCTTTTACGCTGTATTGTGAGCAAATTTGCGACATTTAAAAGTACATTCTAATCTTTATAGGCTAGCCTAGAAAAGGCTTCCAAGTTCAGAAAGCCGTATTCCAATCGTGCAGCAGCAGCAAAATTGCGTACAGTTGTATTGCTTATTATCGTACCTTAATGTTCATCTCCCCGCGTGGCGTCATTTCGTACGTGCCCATGTCAGAATCCGACAGAGCCATGTACGTCAGCTTGCTAATGTGGATTCGTAGCGCTTGCAAACACCACAGTAAAACA
>Ga0209671_1001862_pt1 | contig 18484 bp, 15 predicted proteins | sample WorMetHERISLAND2_2_FD_187401 | JGI IMG/M metagenome (GOLD analysis project Ga0209671, IMG submission 187401) | Marine gutless worms symbiont microbial communities from Max Planck institute for Marine Microbiology, Germany - Olavius geniculatus... | ecosystem: Host-associated > Annelida >...
AATTCTTCGGAAACGCTTTCTGCGTCAACATCAAACGTAGTGGCAAAGAGTGCAAACTGTGGTTTAAGATTATTGAACTCTTTAAAACATCGGTCGAACCCTGCAAGAAATTCAGAAATAACATGTGCTTAATCTTTTAGCCGCCGTGGCTTAACTTTACTTAGACCTCCCACCTGAAGAGATGAGAAATGGTCCAAGTTGCCAGCGCCAGCGTTGGTCGCTGCCAGCATCAGCATGCGGCTCCACTAAAGAGAACGCAAATGAGAAAAATAGTAGTTTCGCTGGGTTACTGGAAGAATGCTGTAAAATGAATAAAACGACTTATTTTTATCCTAAATTTTTAGAATTTCAGATAGTGTGTCGCAAATGACGCCTTCGCGGTCCGCATGCGGTCCGCGGGCCGCGAGTTTGAGACCCCTGGTTTATATAAACTAAATCTAGTGATGAAGTTCGTTGCTATCTAAGCCTCAACCGGTACTAATTTTTGGTTATTAGTGGTATAGTGCGTTATGAGGTACTAATAGGCCTATGATAAAAAAATTTAAGTCAATATAATAAGAAAACCGCCACAGAGTTACGTTCAAACTGTTCGTTGATGCGTAAATTTTGTGTACACAGCAAAAGCTACACACTAGTTAGTACACAGTGTATTTATTCATTATAAGCCTGCTTGGAAATGATTAGTGGTATGGCTAGAAATAAATTTCCGATGGAGTAAATGAGGATGCGATGAGCGAAGCGCCCAACAATCGATATGCGTGGAACTTAAGTCAGTTTGGCCACCGGTTTACCGTAATGACTTGTGTTGGCGATCGTTTTGAAAGTCACTGTAGGCCTATGTATCAGATAGCAGCAATAACGTTAAAATTCGCACTCGGATCCAGTGGTGTTTAGCCTACCGGTTGTTTATAGAATGGTTTAACTACTTGTCAGATGTGCATCTTGTCTTTGTCTCGTCGGATCGTGTGTCATGCCGTCGGCAATAGTTTCAGTGCAACTCTATCCATTCATCCATCCAGAGTCGTCTGTACCAACTACCCTGGTCGAGTCTCTCGTTTTTCCAATCTGCCGCCACGAGCAGCGAGCGTGTACCGGCTGCGGCACCAGTTCGCCGTAGATCACGTATGCACGTGGTGAAACGGCGATCTGTTGAAGACCGAACGACCACTTGCTGAACTGACGCAGGCAGGCGGGCAGCGCCGGTGTCGCATTATAGGATCGCCCTTCAGAAAAGTCTCCCCGGCCGACAATTTACCGGCAAAAATTGGCCCCGCCGGGCCGGGTGGATTTTTGCCGGTAAATTTAATGGTAAATGGTAAATTGTCGGTAAATTTCTGCGGAACCATCCTATAATGGGGAAACTTTTTATGGGGCCGGAGATATTTTAGTGAGGGGAAACATATCAAATCCGTGATTCTCTCCTCGGGCGGATTTTTATGGGGAGACATTTTAATGTGACACCGGCAGTCGAGTCGGATTACGGACAGGTGGGCGTTACATCACTCTAGTACTGCGCAGTGCACAAAGTGAGACAGACAGACGTCGGAAAGACGTCTTAACTCGAGCTCTGGCTCAGTCTCTGCAGGAGCCTGCCTTCCATCCCTGCTGTCAATTAAATCCGCGGAAACCTTTCAGCCCCTTGCTGCTCTGCTGCCTCCGGCGGCCTGTTTTGTCGGCATACAAGAAACAGATGACTGGAGTCGGCGGTAGGCGCGAAAACGCGACGGGCGACGAGATTAAAGCATGGCAGCGGGAAGTGAGAACCTAAGGTCAAGAGTCTGAATAAACGATTGAGAATGACGCATGTGCTTGTTCGCGCCGCCGCGGAATTGCGCCTACGGCCTATACATAATACAGCGAGTCTATCGGTCGCTCGCAGATACACTTAATCTTAATGGTACATCGCTTCAAACTAATCACAGAAAACAGCGTTGATCAGCTTGACCATCTGGAGTCGACTCAACACTTCGGACGTTGGACGTATTTGACTGCTGGTCCGACGATAGGCCTATGGATCATCTGGAACTCGTTACCTCCTACATCCGGCGCAAGGCTTTGACAGTTATACGCAATTTTTGAAGTTTTTTTAGTCTCACTCCTTTTGCTATAATGTGACCAATCGCATTAGAGGTTTTCCTGTTTTTCCTATATAGCGCGTATGAGCCATTGTAATGCTGTCTGTCTTGGTGTCTGTCGTGTGTCTGCCTGTCACGTCCCGGTACCGATTCAAGCACAGGTAAAATCATAGATGTAAGAAACGTTCGAGGAAAAATAAAAACGTTAAAAAACGTAAAAACGTGGAAAGAATAAAAAACTTTTAAAAACGTTGAATAAAAAACGTTGGCCATAATGTCTTCAACTTCTTGCTTAATGCCTAATGCTGTAAGCGCAGTATACCTGAAATAATAGTTTAGATAAAGAGAACTTGATTTAATTTTAATTCAGCTGCGTGGTGGTAAGACAACAGCATTAAACTAATTAAATATGCTAGTTAAAAAGTTTTATTTAGTATATTTGGACTAACTAACATCACTATGACCTATTAGTTCGTTTCTGTAATCTCAAAAAGTGCTTCACGAAGCTTTTGATGGGATTTTCAATGCACGTTTTAAAAAATAAAAAACATTGAGCGAAATAAAAAAAAACGTTAAAAACGTAAAAAAACGTTTTTTACATCTATCGGTGAAATAGAGACTTCGGATTATCACCATATGATAGCATGGAGTTTCTAGTATTTCGGGACAAAATTTGATGCCGCTGGGTCAAAAGGGCTCCCACAAACGAGGGGGCGAAAGAGGGGCACCCCCTAAAAAGACGTCATTACCCGCGAGGGCTAGCATATAGCTATAACGCGTATTAGCTACGGTAATTCTGTCTGTTTGTCCGTTTGTCACAACCCGGTACCGTTTGGAGACCAGGTAAAATAAAAACTTCGGGTTTTTACCACATGATAGCTTAGCGTCTCCAGTATTTTGTGACAAAATTTCGCGCCACTGGGTAAAGGGGATCTCACGAACGAGGGGACGAAAGAGGTTCACCCCCTTAAAAAGGCGTTATTCTACCGCTATTGTCTCGTCTAACGTGAAAATGGTTGCAGATAATCACGGACATGCTGCTTATCAACATTGCGATAAATAAACTGTATGACACTAGACTGTGTTAGACCCACACAGTTTAGTGTCATACAGATCATTCACCGCAATGTTGGTTTAAAGTGTTTTTTTCTTTTCATTTACCAAAGTGTTTGTTTGCTATTATAATCGTTATATATGTATATTTTACGTATATTTCACAAGGTAGCGTATAGACACATTTATGGTGTGGCGAGATATACAATAATCACGTTAGCCTATTGCAAATTGTTCGGAGAGTGTGCCAGTGAAAGAATTTTGATAATCGATCAATAATTGGCGAAGATATGGACAAAAGTAAAGTGCCACGTTTTTTGGCCCACCCTGTTTAGTGGGTACTTGGGTTGTACTTGATAGTTGATTTCAAGTATTGGCTCCAATAGGCCAACTTGCGACGTCTCTGTGTGCGAGTTTTGCAATTGCAAATTACAGTGTGTAAGTGTAATGCCCAGCTCTTTGACAAACAAGTAATTTGAGCAAAGCTCACGTGACGCGCGATAGCAGCGGTCCTGCCACTTTGGCAATCAGTGTAGGCTTACATCAATAAGATATTAATGCATCTTGAAAGGGTACTGAAATTTGAGGCCTCCGTACGGAAGACTCTTTGAATTTAAGAGATCGAAACTTAGATTTTTAGAAATGTACGTTCTTTGCTAAAAATGTCATACGCAGGTTGTCCAGGTCCATCTCCAGCCACTTCGGCGCAATTCATTCTTAAAATGTGTGTCGCAGCCGGAAATCGCAAAAAAAATCACAAAACCCCCATTTTGGGGGTTCAAGGTCATTCAAGGTCATCGACTTAACAGCAATAAAAAGTTTGTCATCAGTGCTTGTTATAATAAGCAGCATGTTTGTATCTATCTGCAACCGTTTTCACGCTACACGAGATAATTGCGGTAAAATAACCACTTTTTAGGGGGTAGCCGTCTTTCACGCCCGCCTGCGCCGGCCTCCTTGAACCTAGGTTGTCGGGACTTGGACTGCTGAAATCTACGTTCAGTGCTGAAAATTTCTTTATCTGCCGGTTGTCTTGGTCTATTTCCAGCCATTTCGTCGCACTTTAGTGTTGAAATGTGCGCTGCATTCAAAAATTGCGAAAAATTTACTAAAAACCCCTTTTATGGGGTTCAAGGTCGTTCAAGGTTATCGATGTTGATAAATCTAAAAAGCCTGCCACCAGTGATTGTTATGATAAACAACATGCGTGTACCTCTCTGCAACCGTTTTCACACTAGAAGAGCCAATAGGGTCAAAATAACGTCTTTTAGAGGGGATACCCCTCTTTGACGCTTTCGTTCGAGAGGAACCCCCGAACACAGGGGCACGAAATTTTGTCACGAAAACTAGAGTCCTTGAGGCAGCCCGTGATGAAGATTTTGTGATTATTGCTTGCACCGTTTTGATACAGTGCCAGGGTGCAATAGACGAACAGACGGACGCTTAGACGATGGCTAAGATGCGCGAAGCATTCTGCTGTCGCGAGTAAAAACTGTTTATAAGAAACTGTTTGATCGTACTTCGTGTTTTAATGTTGCTGAAAACACTACCAGTGATGTATCCACAGACAGAGGGTGCACTTAAGAGGTACACCCCTTCCTAGAAAATTTTTCGATTTTTTGCATCAACGTGGTGTGTTTGGATGCATTTTGACACTGTTTTGAGGAAATTTAGCTTAAAATTTCACACTAGACTATTACCATTCCTGGTCTCCTTGTAGGGGATATTCCCCCGTGTCTCCTTATGGGTACGCCTGCAGTGTCTGAAAAGTATTCGGGCAACTTGCCTTTTCTGCCCCCCCCCCAGCGAAAGAGTCCCCTACGCCTATGGCAAACAGATTGTTTTCTGTTGTGTATCGATCTATCAGCGAATATCCATGGATAGCGCTTGATTTGGTCCCTCCGGGGCTTTGTGAAGCGCTCGCGGCAGCGGCGGCGGCGGCTATTGTAGTCGCGTCGCCTCGACTCGGTTCGGTGGCGTTTTTCGGTCGACGTAATTTCCGCCCCGAGAATTCGGCGTAGCCAGCCAGAGACAGCGATAGGCCTATACGTGCCGCTGCCTGCTGACCAAACTGTTCGACTGACTCTTACCCCGCATTAACACCTCGCACGAAAAACCCCTGTCCAGTGTCGAAACGTGTGCTTGCAAAAATAGATTACGTCGGTATTACGCACAGGTTTAGCTAACCAGTTCGAAGACGCGTTGAAAGCGCTATAACACAGCTTACAGTAAGTTACGGAAATATGGCACAGATAAGGATATTTCGCCGTAGGCGATTTGTCCCAGGCTTTTTTTTCGTGGGGGGGAGATTTTGTCTGTACCCCGCCGACGAATGACGTCACCACGGAGTCTCATCCAAGAAGGACGCGACAGAAAATAGATTGACCGGCAGACACCAACCAATGCTGCCGCCGCCAGTTTGACCCGGGTCTACTGCAGCGACCGAGCCAACAATTCCCTTCCTTGTAGTAATAATGCTTCTCGTCGCTGTTTATCAGTCATGCTTCGGTAGACCGGCCTGAGAACAAAGGCGGATTGCGACTTATTCTTTTGATTTGAATCATTTGCACATTGTGATATATAGTGTTTTGCGCTGGAAAAAACTGACGTACAAGCTGCCAGTTTAATATGGCTGATAAACCAAAAAATTGAAACTGTTTTAAACGCAAATGAAATTAAAGAAATTGAAGTACTTATATACCATATATGTCAGTTGACAGAAGTACGTCGGCAAGCAGCGCGAACGACATAGCGAAACCGCATAGTGCTCCAGTTTCTATTTCTGGATGTTAATTTTTGTGGTTTTTTAGTTAATAACGATGGTTTCTTCAACATCGGCGGTCGTGTGCTGTGAACGAATTAAAGTCGGCCGTTTAGTGTCTTTTGCGATATGAATGTGGTCGCATTTTATTTACAACAAATCTAAGTTTAAGTACAGAGTTTGGGTAAAATTGTGGATCTTCGGTGACCAAAACTTCCTAATAGCACAATATAAAACACTGGACGAAAGTAGCTAGGCCTATATGCCCTCTTCATTTCAAAACCAGCTTTTGATTGGTTGAATGTTTTAACACAGTGACTTCTCAATATAGTTTATTGTGGCAGCACGACCAAATTACTACAGCGAATGTGGGTCTCGACGACACATTTGCGCACGGTAAAAGATGCTGAAGCCGTATACAACACGAAGCAGTGCGGCACGTGCTGTTAGCGACCGTTTCGTCGTTGGGCTAACACTGAAGATAAAGTCCATGGCGTCCGCAAACAAGTCTTAAACACGACACGCTGCTGCAGAGTACTTCAAAGGCTGCTGCTGATGCTGCATTAGACTTGTATACCTTGGAGCAAGATGACGCCTAAACACTGCAGACCAAGTACCAACTTCCGTCGTTAATAAAGACCTCCGGGCATCTTCTGCGTTGTCTCAGTCGCTGACTGCGTCTTGCTTCCTGACGCAAATGGCAATGAACACACAGTGTTGGCTTTAACACTCGCCTGTAAGTAAGTGTTCTATAGCGGGCGTAAATTAAACAAAATAGTCAGCCGCTGAAGTAGCATCTAGGTCTGCTAGCGTAAGTGTAATTATTGTTCACTGACGTCACGACATTTGGCTGATCGACTTGATACAATTGAGTAGGCTTAGCTTATACGCTGCGAAACACATAACTTTGCTCTGGTTTGATCGGAGTTTGAACTTTGGGGCGATTATAGAAGTTTGGAGTTTGTACTTACATAGTGATGTAGTGTTGGCTTTAATAATACGTTAGTAATATTATTTTAGTTTGCAGTTTTTGTGAGCAATCCGTTGTAAATCGCAACTTTTATAAAATAATGTGCAACTTTATATTATAAAATTTGTAACTTTACTGTAAAAATTGTAGGCCTATTGTGTCTGATGTGTGCAATAAACTATACTACCACGCACTTAATTACTTACTTAGTATAATACTTACTGTAATACAACTGATAGATGCGAGAAATCCGAACTTTCTTGTCATACTATTGTAGTCGAATCTTATGTATTTTACTGACGTCGTTTTCGGTGATGGACTCATTCTAGTTTGGACGACAACTAGTTTCGTGGGCGTATAGCAGCCGTCAGAAAGATGCTGTCAGCGGCCATGCGTCTGCGGCAGACAGATCGTTCGGTCGGCGACTAGTCGGCAGGACGTCGCGAGTGGAATAGCAAACAGCTGAGTATGAATGGAGCGAGCTGTCGCGTGCAGCGCTCAGGCCATGCGTCAGTCGACAAGCGAAGCGTTGACGACTAATGACGTCACTGTCAGATGGTGCAGCGAGCGAGCCAGCAAGCTGATGACAACGAAGACGCTACGACCTTTGTTTCTAGTCAACAGCTCGCGTTGACGTTCCATAACCTCTATAAGGTCGAAACTCCACTGATTCGATTTGCTGTGGATGTGCTGGACAACAAGTCGTACGAAGTACACAACAAGTCGAAGAAAGTGGAATTTGGTTGTTAAACAAAAATTGACGCGTCATTTCATTCGACTCAACAAATTGCTGATGCGCAAGTAACAGTACAGGGTGCAGCAAAAAAGTAGCCCTCTAAAGTTTTTCGCTCTTTACTCAGCAACCGTTTGGAATTTTGTCCTGAAATTTTAGCGCTTTATTTTCTAAAACCATTTACATATAACTGCCGAGTAAAATATGATTCTGTTGAAAAACGACAAAGTTAAAGATTTTTTTAACATGACAGCCTACCGATTTTTTAGCATTAATGTTCAAGCTACAACACCACTTCAATAACATCGTTGAAACAAGATTGTAAGGACGCCATATGCATAGCCCCATATAAGGTTACCCAAATGATTTTTGCTGTTTTAGAGAACTGATATCACCACATCGTCCTTATGCACAGTTTTAAAGTGGTAAGTTTTTTTACATATATAATAGATAATAATACATAATAATTTATAAACAAAATAAATTACTGTTTATTAAAATGTCACTGCGACGTCATCGACAGTAACGTGGTAATCGTTTTTTAAATTAAATTGCATTTTTAGCTTGAACATTTTTAAAGCTAAAAAATTGGTAGGCGATCATGTTAAAAAGTTTATAACTTTGTTGTTTTTGAACCAAATCACACATTACTTGGCAGTAAGATGTAAGATGTAGAAGGTTGCAGGTAAGGAAAGCTGTAAAATTGCAAATCAAAATTCCAAACGGACTTAAGAGGGGCTACTTTTTTGTCGCACCCTGTAGTTTGCTACTTAAGCAACGTAAAATATCCACGATGACGTCAGTGATAGTCGCCATGTGTTTTTAATTTTCGTTTCCCATTTGGGACAGAAAAAAAACTTGCCGATTTGAAAAAGAATAGGCCTAAAAAGTAATGTCGTTGCTTATCGAAGTTGAAGATTTTTTTTACTTTTCTTTTGTTGATCTTAAGGTAGACGCAATCTATTCGTGAATGACTTATAGAACCAGTGGCTTACACCGGCTATTCAGTTATAGAGACGGACCCCATTCAGCGTCGTCGTCGTGCAATCCTTTTCTTCACTTGCAGTTGGCAGTGGCTTCTATCCCTAAATCCGGAATCGAAATCGAGTGCAACTTTCTTTTACTTTTGGCTTCAGGTTCCCCCCAATTTCAATTTCAAGTTTCTCCCCCACTTTCGGACTCAAGTTTCCCTTTTTGGGCTTTTTCCCTTTCCAGGGAGGATTTTTTTTGTTAAAAGCGTAAACTGAAAAATAGGGGGAGTTTTATTAAGGTGTAGATTGCCCAGTGAAAAATAGGGGAAAAGTTTTGATCTAACTCCTAAAATAACTTCCCCCTTTTTTTACTGGGCGCAAGCTGCGCCCACAAGGTATAGGGTAGAAGCCACCAGCAGTTGGTATAGTTGGTACGACATTCGCCATTGCACTTTTAGGCCTATATGCAGTACTTGCGGACGAATAGCCAGGATAAGTTTGCCTGCTGGATGGCCAGAAGTAGGGCCTATAAAACCGATCTTATTGCTGCGCACAACGCTGTTACCATTAGGCAACGGTAATTGCTCTAGTCCGCCAACGTACTGAAGCCGGACCTGAAAGTCCTTTTTTTCAAGACTTGGACTCGGACCTGGAGATTGTGTATACCAAATTTCACCAACATTCTGCAGTCTCATCGAACGCATCGGACGTGGAATCCGACTGAATGGATTACATCAGTGCTAAGCAAGACCTGTAAGAAATGCGTGACATTATCCTAATATTTTAGCAATTCTGTACATCGTGATGGCATGATTTTACTTTTTCGGACGGTGGCGACGAATACAACGAAAAATAGACATAGGCTGCAGACATCCATCCGTTTATCAAGACTTGCAGTCACTAGTTTTAAATGACAGAGTATTCAATATCGTTCTACGCAGCCGATGAAGTGTTATATGCACCTATATTGTGCGCTAAAGAGAGTAAAAATTCGCTATGATTACGTGCCACATGCATGCAATGCGATGAATGCAACACGTGTCTCTTGTAACAAAAAGCTCGGCGCGGCGCCAGTACAAAAGGACGCAGACTAATAATACAGGCACGACATTGAACAGCAGCATGCATATTGCGTGTTGATGACACACTTGCACTGCATGGCGGCAGATGGACAGACGACAGCAGCGGGAATCGATCAGGACCGCATGAGCGACGCACGCGAAGCATAACGCGGTAGAATTAGGCGGCACCCGCTGTATACATCCTCGTCGTCGTTTGATCGACACTGACGTCGTAATTTGTTGCGATCGAACGTCCGTCCGTCCGTCGTCGCCGACTCAGCCGTCCAATTTCCAATCGACAACCTACCGTATAGGCCAGACCTATTACAGTCAGTTCGTCCGCCGTGTTCTTGTTGTGAAACGAGCCAACGCCCTGGAACAGTTCAGTGCCCGCTTCCAGTGCGTTCAGTAAGCTTTTTGGAGACCTTATATATGCTGGATAGAGGCTATAAGACTCGTTCAGCCTTCCTTTTTTCTTTATCATCTTTCCTTATTTTCGTATTCTTTTCGTCGTGTTTATGCTGTTCTCACTGCTTACCTCTTAAATTCAGTTAAAGGTCTGTAGGAGAATGACGGCAAGCTTACATTGAGGTCTGGCGGAGCCCGGCTGCCAGTCAGTTTGTATTGTAATGCATTTTGAGCTAAAGGAGCTTTTCTGGTGATAGCAATTGTTTTCGTGTACCAGATGTTAATTTGCAGCGTAAAATGGGCGCGAGTAGCAGTTATAGAATCTCACTCAGTAATACGGTGTTCAGCAAATATTACTGCATGAATCGGAGGCCTCTAGAAGTCGGGGGCCTCGAGCTGCCGTCTTCATCGTTATACATTCACATACCATTTCGATGTTTCGATGTTTGCCATTCTGTCCCTGTGATGCGATGTTTCACGGATATACATATGGACTTGCTTACAGTTTTTTTTCGTTTCAGTTTCAGTTGTTTTTTTCATCATTTCCATCAAGGACCAACAAAAAAAGCAAGTCTATTGCTCGTCAAAATATGCAATATGGCTGAGACCTCGACACGTAGGGCCTAGTAACAATGTCCAGTCTATTCTATAGTAGCAACATGAAGATGGAGCACATCGCCAAGTGCACTACAGTATATAAATAATTGATGACTAGATAGCGTACTTAGACAGTACCGAGTCAATGAATGAGTAGAATTTTATGTCCCGTTCAACACATTACAGGTCATTTTGGGGACGATTCGGACAGTGTCATCTGAATGTATTTATTATTCAGTGATGATTGGAAAATTCACTGTCGATTTCGTGGTTGCATTCTTCATTTCTGCATCCGTTTCCATTGCAGTGTTTGCAAAAAAAGTCACCGCATTGTGACCGAGCCGCGAGTCGTTGTAGCAAAAAAATTCATTAAAAATTTTAGTCGCCGGTCATGTGGTTCGATTTATCGCCACGTTCGCTGAATACATAATCGTTAATGCTGTCCGGACGTTAGTTTTTCTCCGTGTGTGTGATTCGTTGTCGGTCGGATGACTCTGCTGCATTCAGCGCTGGTTTCACTGCGCGTCGAATCAATGGCGCGCGAAGCACCGGGGCAACACGTGCAGTCTACGACGCACAGTGTAGTAGTACTGGCGACTACTACGACGTATTGTCTGTCTGCCTGGCCGGGCTGACGACTACAACAAAGACATCCCAGCAACCGACCAACCGACCAACCAACTCACGCCGACTCGACCGATGACTGCGCGGAACAAGATGTTTACGATGCTTTATGACGCTACAATCGCGCCTGATCGGTCGTCCGTGAGTCGTTCCGGTCCGGCTGACTTGCCCGGCCGACCGGCGGCGGCATCCAAATGCGTCCCGTTTGTCGCGTAGTTTGGCCCGTCCGTCGTTATCGGTCGTCCAGTAACACCGAACGACCACGCGTCGTTCTGTCGTCGTCGTCGCCGTCTACCTATTTGCATTATTGCTTATTCGTCGTCGCGGCGGCGAGGGCGATTCGATCGCACCCGCGCCGGCGTCGTCTGAGGTCAGTCGGCCGCTTGCTCGTCAGAATTTGAAATTAACATTCGACGACGTACGGTCCGTCCGAGAGTCAGTCAGTCAGCCGGTCACTGGGGCGCGCTGCCTGCTGCTGATGCTGCTGTCGATATGCGGACAGATTCATTACGCGCGGCCGCATCAGCGCATCATCGATGATTCAGCGGCTGCTAGCCGGCATCTCGTACATTATATAGCACGTACATACGCTCTTCTTATGCCAGATAAAGCAGACTGCGAGAAATAGCCCACACAATAACATGGGCACATAAAAGACAGCAGAGAACCATCTACACAATGCTGAACAATTCAAATGTAGTACACATGATATCGGCTGTATAAATGTGTTCTTTCACTATAATCACTGCTTACACTGGCTATGGATGGGTTCATAGAAATACCTGGAATGTCTACTTCGACACTCGAACCTATTTGACGCATCAACGCAGACGCAGTTTACATGTCTTGCTGCTATATAATTCGTTTACAACCGAGTGCATTTTGAAAATCTTTCAGACCAAAGTATGAAACCGCGAGTCACCAGCGTAAATTGGGCGTTTCAAAGTTTTGAATTGAAATGTTGTAGTATTGCCTAAAAAGACTGCGGCACATTGCGACTTTTTAATATTTGCACATGCTATAACTACACTTTTTACATACTTACTTTTTGGTAAATTTTCTGTCGAAGTGTTGCGTTTCTTTCGCTATTGTACTATTGTTGCTTTTTCTTAGTGTTGTGCATATCGTTATTAAGCTGCGTAATAATTTTTATTTGATTGTTTTGTGTAGCTGTAGCAAGTGACATTTTTCAACTCAAATAATAAAGCAAACATAGATGATGATAATGATGATGATGATGATGTAATGTATAGGCGATGTGGTAGAGTACTGTCAGGCGGAGAAGTTCACGGCGCGCTGCGACCAGGCCAATGAAGTCGTCCTGATGGAATCTGCTCGCTACGGCAGAGCGGCAATCGGACGCTGTGTTCGTCAGGACCTCGGGTACGTGGGATGTGCCGTGGATGCACTGGCGACACTGGACGCCCACTGCAGCGGTCAGCCCGCGGGCTGTGAACTGAGTATTATGAACCCGGCATTGCGCAGTCTCAAACCCTGTCCAACCGACGTCACCTGGCATCTACAGGCAGCTTACACCTGCATCCCAGGCAAGTAACTTATACACGTTTCATCTTTCCTCGTCAGCTCACAGCTCTCTTTTGCGCCTCTGATTCGTTTGATTGAGGTCCGAAAACCAAGCTGCCACGTGTTTTTGTCATAACTTCGCCATGAAAGATCAAATTGTCCGTACGTTTCAAACACTTCACCGTACTTTACTGTTAGTTTTTAACTTTTTGTGCCAATATTACACACTGCACAGTGATATATTGTATTGTATATGGCATCAGGAACTTCGAACCAAATGCAGAAGATCAGGAATGACTTCAAAACTTTCGCGAGCGCTACACGTCTACAAACATTTGATTTTTAAGGTTTGAATACACTGACCTAGACGGGACCGACAGAATCAATGCTGCATAGAGCAACGGGCGTTCCAGAGTTTTGTCAGCGCGCGCGGAAAGTTTATTACAGTAATGACGTAGCACAAGTGCTACATAAAGTGAGCAAAGCGGAAAAAGCGTGCTCGGTAAGGCGCCCTATTTTACGTTCCCAAGTAGGCAGCCGAGGTGATGGACAGCTATAGAGTGCATTGTGCAACAGTGGACACCGGGGGACCGTACTTAACTGTCTACGACAGGCAGCCGGTGGCGTGTGTGGTAGGCGGTAAACATGCTCCGTGTGGCCGTTAGCAAGTGTTACGACGACTGACCCTGTCGCCGCAGTCACCCGGCAGTAGCGGTGGTCGAAAATCGAATGTACGGGCCGCGAGATGCAATATGCAAAGCAGAGCGCGCAGCTATCGACCAGTTAATCCGCTAATCTGGGCCGACCGACCGACCGACCGTGGACCACCCAAGTCGACCGACTTTACGATACCGGTAATACAGGACTACATAGTGGAAGACGGGGCAGCAAACCACGGAGGACTAGCAGGCAACAGGGACGCGTCACTGCACGCAGTGGCGTGCGGCGTCGTTTGCGTCGTCTGCATCTTGTCGTTACTAGTCCATAGCTCGTAGCGGAGTGCACGGAACGCTAATGAATTTAGTTTGCCGTCGGCGCTGTTGGCGTGTTCACTGTTCACTCCAGCTGCGGCGCGTAGAGAGAGGGAACATCACTCGGAGGGAGGCGCCGGTGTCACATTAAAATGTCTTCCCCGTGAAAAATCCGCTCGGGAGAAATAATTACGGATTTGATATGTTCCGCCTTTATCGCCGGCCCCATAAAAAGTTTTCCCATTATAGGATCGCTCCCCAAAAAAGTCTCCCTCCCCGGCCGACAATTTACCCGTAAAAATCCGTCCCGTCCGGGCAGCCGCCGGGCGGGGCGGATTTTTGCCGGTAAATTGTCGGCCGGAGGGAGACTTTTCTGGGGACGATCCTATAATGGGACACCGGCGCTGACAGTCGTAGTCGTGTTTTTACGAGTCGTCGGCGACCGATGTAAAGACTCTATTCCATGTCGTTGCCTTTCTGCGTGTCCCTGCCGCAGCGAGCATGAGGCTGCTGTTCGTATTCATCCCGTGGCCGGGCGCGCAGCAACAGTCGTAGCTCACTCCGGATCCACTTCACTGCGAGAGAGCAAGCAGCGACTGCGAGACGTAGATACTCATTCAGTCATCGAATACCCTGCAGTGATTCCACGAGTAACTGCACTGTAATGCAAGCTGTACTTGACCCCTGCCATTCCAGCAGCGTTTAAGTGACGTTCTACAATGCCTACTTCGACACTTAAACCTATTTCACGCATTTGTCATTGATTCACGTGAGGATATGGGTACTTAGCAAAGTAACAGTTATCACATTTTTTCGGTGAAAATTATGGACATGCATACAGTGAAGTTTGATACAATACGCGATTTGTATATCTTTTTTTCTAAGGTAATTCAATAATATACAGCTAGCTTATGAATTACGAGTAATATATTTATCAGTTATTTACTCAGTTTAACTTAAACAGCGTCGTCTAATTAAAGAGAATATATAGGTGTAATTGATTCTAATCGTATTAAAGATTTTCAAATTTTCTGAACAGAATTTTTCCTTTTAGCAGTCTTTCGAACGTGAGTACGCTACTGGCGGGTGGACGGCGTGCACGCTGACTGCATGGATTGCTGTCGATATGTGCTGTATGTAACTCTGTATCTACGTTTTACTTACTTGCTTACTTACTTACTGAGTTCGGATGTGTTGTTTTGAACCGTGCAGTGTTGACCGGAAGCGTGCATGAGTGTCACTCGCGCCACCACGTGACGACGACCGACCGGTCCGCGTACGTGTCGAGCGCGCTGGCGGCCACGACCGGCATCGGGTCTACATCGTGTCCGTGGCATGTGCGCGCAGCCGAAGGACAACGAATCAACCTGACGCTGCTGGCGTTCCTCGACACCTTATCACAGCACGGCTCTGCCAGTGGTAGTGGCAGCGGCTCGGGGTCTTCACAAAAGTGCTATGACGTGGCTGTGATACGCGACGGTGCCACCGGCAGGCGCGGGGTTACCGCCTGCACTGGTCAACCACGACAACAGGTGAATGCCACCGTATAGAATGACAAAACTTTTTGTCTGTTGTCGGTGACATTTCAATAAAATTAAGAAAAAACTTTCTGTGTGATGATTTTTTCGGACTTATTCCCCAGTGTTCTTAATGTTTTTGCAAAATTTGTTAATTTTACAGATTTACTTGCTGCATTTCATTCTGTGATGGAATAAATATTTAAGTTGCATTTTGATGAACTTTGCAGTTTTTTTTGCCATGGACAACTGTAGATACCATGTCTTGCCATTCTGGCCTCATGATACGATGTTTCATGGATATACATATGGACTTGCTTACAGTTTTTTGTTTTCGTTTTTTTTTCTAGTTTCAGTTGTCGTTTTTTTCCTTTTTTAGTTTGATCTCAAGCCTTTGTATCTTTCACAGCCGGCTGCTTCTGAATCTTTTAGTGTTTTACGTAACAGTACTTTCCATTTTAATCCGACTCATTCAAGTTTTGTGTAGTGTTCTTTACTTCAAAATACAGAAAATACCTTGTATTTTAACAAAGTATTTTAAACAGTTTAATAAACAAGTATTTTAACATACTGTTTTTCTCTATTTTCTGCAGCGTGTATTTTGCAATGTATGTTAAATCTTCAGCTTGGGTATTTTGACGGTCTCTGCAGGTCATCCTGATCTCAGACTCGACCGCAGTCGAGCTGGAGTTTGTGGCCACCAACATGGAAGCATCGGCATCTAATCACGCGACTACTGGATCAGCTGCTGCCCAGTTTATCATACACTACCAATGTAAGCAACATCGACGCATTGTATTGTCTGCATACATTTTGACAGTGGAGCTCTTAACGACTAAAATTAGTGGCTAATTTTGCGAGAAAAATAACGATTAATTAATTATTTCTTCAAGAAAAGCTAACAGAAAATGCATGTTTTTGTTTAGCAATTAAACGTTGTCAGATAATCAGCCACGTGAATCACAAAATTTAGTGCACAAACAGTGAGTGTTCTATCCATACAGTTTTGCAGATGAACTAAAATGCTGACGTTCTTTGCAAAAACAGATGATCATGATGATTTCAGAAGCTTCTCGATCAGTAGAACTGTGGAAAGCGGGCTAGCTCATGTGTACGTTTTCAGACGTATCAAGCTTCATCAGTGCAGCCCTGGTTGCTGGTTCCAACATTGTTTGTGCATGGTCCGTAGTGCGTTACAAAATTACAATTTTTGGACAGATTTTGGACAAAATTTTCGAGTATTGTACACCAAAGCACCGGCGTCTCTCCCTTAATTAAATGGCACTCAGCTTGTACTGCTATCGTTTTCTCAGCTTTCGGCTGCAGTCGTGCGCCGTAAAGCAAACGACGGTGTATCTGAGCATGGTTTACATACGATACCACATTGTATGGAGTGGTGCTTATCCACTCTAGCAGTGCGGTATCTGGTACATATATATCGTACACCCCCGCGAATTGAAATTCCGGTGCGACTGGTGTCGACAGTGCGGTGTTAATTTGCACTCGGGAGTTTAGCGTGAACAGTAAGCTGAACTGGTACGCGATCAATGCTTGCTTGCTATCATGCGTCGTGCTAACTGCCATCGACCGCCGACGACTGCGGCACGGAAGCCAGCGCTGCTGCGACACACGGAGAGAAAGTCAGACAGTGCACGTCTTCCTGCAGGCAATTGATCGGTCAGTTCGTTGCACTGGAATCTCGGCCGAATGTAGACTCGTGCGGAGGCCCTGTTCGCTGCCTTAAATGGTGGAGGAGGGGACCCATTACCTTAAAATGTCACACACAAAAAGTGACTAGATATATTTACAGTCACTCCTGTAGCAAATTTCACTTTTTGGGTAGTTTTAAGTTTTTTTCCTATTCCTACAAATAGAAAAACTTCAATTTTACCAAAATTTGAACTGATTTTTGAACGTGCCATTTTTGTCGTTTTCAAGCACGTTTTCTTATTTTTTTTCGTGAAATATGCGGGTTGTGGAGGCCACTTGGTTGTGGAAATTTCTAGATAACTGCCCCGCTCGCTCATTCCTATTCTATTTAGCGCACATCCGTGTATGCCTGTAGGCCTATACTGGTACGCTTTAGCTTTGCTATGTGCGCTAATCTACGAGAAGACTGAAGACTTCTACCGCGAGTGCGTTGTTCTTTGGACAAACGATCGTCGATCTTCGCAGTTTTACATAATTATTCCGGGCACGCGGCGCAACCGACCGACGACGCTTCAGAAGCGGTCGATTCCACTGCCGCTGGTCTTCGGCCCCTAGTCGACGAACGCCTGGCTCTGCAGACCAAACGTCGATCGTATCACATCCGTATACCCCGCCCCGCGCGCCGCTGCAGCCAGGCTTCCAGTCCTAAGTCGTCGTCGTATAATGCCGTGCCGACTGGTAGAGGCCAGATTTCGTCGTCGTCGGCAGCGGCGATCAGTTGACGTATTGCTCGGCGTGTTTGCAATGAATTGGACGCGCGGCTGCTGCTGCTGCTGCTGATACTGCAACCTCTTCCTGATGCGGTCTGTCGTTGCCGCGACTAGCTTATTCGCGTCATCATCTGGTGCCCAAGCTCCACATGCTTCGATCTGTCGTCGATTTGTTGTTGTACAACGAGAGCTGCACTTTAATACAATCGGCAAACGGGCGCTTCGCGTCTACGCTGCCAACCTGCGCAGGGCCGACTTTAGGCATGTTCAAGGCGTGAGGCCGAACGGGGCAGCCGGTTTTTAGGGGCCGCAATTTTGGATTCCAACCAGTTAGTAAAAATTAACTAAAACGCCAGTGGTCTTCAGATTATAGTGCAAACACAGATATTAATGACATTGAGTAGAATTTAGTTTGTTTCGCAATGTATGGGCAATGAAGTGTATCTTATTCACCGAGAAAAATGTTGCAACCAGATACGTTTTGCGAAGATACAACGCAGCAAAATGCAACTGCAACCGCGGCTCTGTCCCGGACCTCGTTGCGGGAGCTTACAGCACTCTCCCAGATTCATAACTGGTTTTGAGAGGGCCGCTTCGGGCAAAAATGACATAAAAAAGAGTAAAAAAGGAAGAAGGAATGGAGGGACAGGAAAGAAAGGAAAAGGACGAAAAAAGGGGTTGACTGATGCTCCGTTGAAACAAGGCCGCCGATTGATTAAGACTGGCCTCAGGCCTTGAACCTATGGAACGACGTCGACCTTCCATCGGACATCACCTCTGCGCTGTCACTGTCTCGGTG
>Ga0209671_1001864_pt1 | contig 18478 bp, 14 predicted proteins | sample WorMetHERISLAND2_2_FD_187401 | JGI IMG/M metagenome (GOLD analysis project Ga0209671, IMG submission 187401) | Marine gutless worms symbiont microbial communities from Max Planck institute for Marine Microbiology, Germany - Olavius geniculatus... | ecosystem: Host-associated > Annelida >...
TTTGCCGTGAATTTTTGCACGGGCTGCACTTTTGTGTCAAAATCCGTAAAATTCGATTGTTAAACATTGAAAGTTGACCCTAATATGACCTCGTTGATCATTATGATAATCATTTGCATCCGTTCATATTTTACTTACTTATTATTGCTGTGTGTGTAGCTGGATATAGTTACTAAAACTGTTCCTGAAAGTTACTAAGAACGATTAATGTTAGTCATTTCGTGAGACGACGATACATGACTGATAATTGTTGACTAGGCAGAGAACAAAAATGTTTGTCAATGAGACGTTTTTAACGCTATATATGACCGTGAATTGGCACCGTGAATTCGCCGTGAATTTTGCGACTTTTCTAAAAGCATGCCGTGATTTTTTTCACTTTTGCACCGTGATTTTCGTCCAGCCCTAGATATGTTTATTTGAAAAAAGTACAGCCTGTACAAAATTTTTGGCTGAAAAAATTCCGTTTTGAGGTTGGCAACATGAACTAGGCCTACGCATAGTTAAGTTACAAGTTAGGCCTAGTATTACTGTAAGCTGATAAGGTTGAATCACAGAACAAATGCATGATACTGCAATCAACTTAGCCTAGATAAGTGCATTTGCGTGAATATAATTATAGGCGCATACAGTCCAGTTACACATTGTAAATGCCTACCTATACAGCATGACATGGTAATTATTCATTCAGCATGAATGTGTCATGGTATTGAGAGACAGCAAAACTTCAGGCCATTTGAAGTACAGAGTATTATTTGTTATACATATATGGTACTTTTCCACCAATAAAAATTGGCAACTTTGGCTCTGTGGACCAATTCGCATTTGCTAAGTTATAAGTAGCCTGATCAATAGCCAATCACAGCGTGGCCTCTGCTGCCTGCCGGCATCCTAACTGCACGGCTAGCTTGCCGGCTGCCGGCACACTATATATAAACGACGTTTAAAGAAAACTGACGACGTAACGATTAATTTTAACTAACGATTAATTGATTAACGATTAACGTTTAATCGATTAATCGATTAACGCCTAAACGATTAACGATTATTCGACAGAATTAACGATTAATCAAACCTATAAAAATTAATCGTTAATAACGATTAATCTTTAACGATTAAATGCACTACTGAGAAATAATTTCATAACTTTAACACTTGTAAACAATAACAAGTGAACTGATTTCGGGGCGATTTCGCTGCCCGAAGTTACCGCAAACGAAATTTATACGTATTACGGCACTATGTGAGAATTATATACTAATGAAAAATCTAAATATTACTGCATGCATGCTTGATGCTGTCGTACGACAGCTAATGAGCTGTCGTACATTTTGTCGTAACTTTTGTGGTAACTTTGTCGTACGACTTTTTGTCAATCACGTTTTATCGTACATTTGTCGTAAACCTTCTGCATGTCGTAACAATTGTCGTATATTTGTCGTAGGACATTTTGTAAATTAGGCCCTAGGTCTACGGAATTCAACAGAGTTAGTCTCTCTGACAGAATTAAGGATTTACAGAAAATACTGGCTGAACAAAATAGTTTTAGACCCTTAGCACAAGGCTGTAAAATTTTATGGTTTGAGATGATTACTAGAGGGGTTACGAAAAATCAACAACTCGCACTTGGAGCCGCACTTTACACAAGGTTTTAGGGCCAAAGATTTCTTGTCCTAAAAACCCGAAAATAAATGAAACAAGCGCGTTAGCCGATGCCAATGTGGGTCGTGTGGCGAATGAATCGATCACCGCTGCGAGCGCGGCGTCTAAAATGTAAACAGTAGGCTGGTACTCATTTAAATTTCCATCCGGGAACACAGCAATGGCCGCCATTTTGTTATTGTGTTTATTCCGCCATTTTATTACAATCCACTTATGTAAGTATACAAGAGTGTTATATACTACCTGTTATTGATTAAACGTTCATGTTATTTTAAATGTGTTAAATATGATCTGTGTTTTCGACAGTTTTATTGTTTTCAACGTGCTGAGCTGAAGGCTGAGCACGTTTTGTCAGTTATACAAGCGCCAAGCACTACTACTAAGTACTACTACTTCTACTAAGCGTGATTATTTTCATGTAGGCCCCTATTTATTTTACGCCACCGATTCAACAAACAAACAAACGTATTTCATAATTATGTTATGTTGTGATTTAGTAAGCTTTGTGTATAAAAGCTTGCTGAAGCCTGTTGTCCATTGTGATGAAGACTTGTTTTTCATCGTGGTACAGAAACAGATGACAGCTGCATTAATGTTGACAGTTTTGAACAGTTCTAAATTAGTTAATTAGGTTAATTTCTCGTCTTAGTCATTGGTTTTTAGTACGCTGCTAATGCAAAAATTAATCACATAATTTGCTTAAATTGTCAATTAATTTTGATCAGTTTTTTGTAGTCAATTAAGAAAGACCACAAAAACTGCACAATCCATTACTGGTTGTTATCTTTTGCAAGCTAAGGCAAAATTGAAAAAGTGATAATGATGCAGTAGCATAGGCCTACACAAACTCTGTAGTTAAAGCTCACAGAGTGCAGATTGTTAAACTGGCATTATATATTATGGTACAAGTAGGCCTAAAAATCTTGATGACATGTCCCATGTGAGATAAAGTTAGATTACAAACGTTGATCATCAGTCATTTTAGGCTCTTGAGAAATCCGAAATTTTAATCCAATTTAAATCGATTAAAAGATTTTAAATGATTACCTTTCAAATGATTAATTGATTAATTGTTAATTTCTGCAGCCCCAGTTCTAGTGTTTGCAATCTTGGGATCCTGAATCCCAGGATCATTTCCATTTTGACCAATTGGTGGCATCCCAATCTTGGGATTTCTGAATTACAAAAAAATTGTTAAGGTAGTACTTTTTCAAGGCTGAATGATACAAATAATGAATCAGGCTACCAAGTCCTACTGCAAAATTGCAGCCATCTAGTGCAAGGGGAACATTTTCAAGTTGGGGGTTCAATGAAGATGGGGAGGTAGGAAATTCAATGGAAAACTGGTCATATCATTGAAATGGTTAGAGGTGTGGCCAAGGTTACTATTAATCACTAATAGGAAGTGGCATACACCCTTTCAGATGAAATGATAATCATCGATCTTGGATGACCTTGAAGGTCACTAACAACCAGCATGGTTGGCTACCCTAGCAACAGCTGGGCTTCTTGTTCTTGCTTCATGTATATGTAGAAACAATGGATGTGATGACATACAGTCTTATGTGCTGCAGTATTTCATCAAATTGTGTACTACATTGTGTGCTACTTTGTCTTTGTATAACAACAAACGTACCGGTAACTTGATTACCAGTATGTATTTGAAAATGCTATGAGCCGACTGCAGTTGAGCTTAAAATTCAGTTACTTCATTGTCATGACACTACATTTGTAGTGTTAGTTGACATGTAAAGTTCCATGCAGCAATTTCCAGTGAATGACACTGTATATGGTATAAGTAAAAATCTTGATGACATGTCCTATGCGAGATAAAACTAGATTACAAACGTTGACCATCTGTCATTTTAGGCTTTTGAGAAAACCAAAATTTCAATTCAATTTTAATCGATCAAAGAATTTTAATTGAATTACTTTTTAAATGATTAGTTGATTAATTGTAATTTCTGCAGATCTAGTTTTTTGTGTTTGCAATCCTGGGATCCCAAATCCCAGGATCACAACCATTTTCAGTTTTTCACTAATTGGCGGCAAATGAAAGTGAAATGAAGTGATGACTTACAGTCTTACGTGCTGCAGTATTTCATCAAATTGTGTACTACTTTATGTGCTACTTTGTCTTTGTATAACAACAAACATAACTTGACTATCAGTATGTATTTGATAGAATGCTATGAGCTGACTGTAGCTGAGTTTCAAATTCAGTTACTTCATTGTTGTGACACTACTTTTATAGTGTTAGTTGACATGTAGACTTCCATACAGCAATTCCCAGTGGTTCAATTTGGGGAAACTGACTTAAGCTGGAATCCTGGATTAAGAAATTTGTAATCCTGGGATCATGTTTTTCAGATTAGGCTTACAAATTGGTCATTATTTTGGTATCCCTCATAGACATGTTTCATGCATGGAATGTATCTAGAAAACGTCGCCTAACGTATGCTGAAAGAGTTGAAGACAATGCAGTGCGCGAGCATTTAAGACTCACGGGGGCTTCCGTCCCTTTTCAGCACCAGGAGGCAACCTCCCCCAACTTGGATACCCTCCTCTTTCCCTCTTCTGCCTTCCCTTCCTCCCCTTTCCCATCTTCTCCCATGTTCCCTCCTCTTCCTTCTCCCTTTTCTCCTCTTCCTTCCCTTCTGTCCTCCCCCTTTCCCTGTTCTCTCCTTCCTGTTAGAAGTAGGAGTCCTTGAATGCAGCTATGGAGGCCTGGTGGAGCGCTGTAAGCTCCCCCAGCGCTTTAAGAAATCGCTTTATTTCCGTGACCCGAAGTCGGACGCTGGCCTTCGGATATAGGCGGTACGGTCAGCCCACCTTAGCTAATATCCTTGTTTTCCAAGACGCAGGTTGCATTCATGTACGCTTACATGTGGACGCTTTTGCAGGACACTTGGTTTGTACTCCCTACTAGCATTATGTATGTTAGTAAGCAAAAAACGTTAACTTTTGTTACCATTTGATAACAAATTAAAAAATAAACTCACAAATGGATAGACCTTTTGTTGCCCGGCCAACAACATTAAAGCACCGAAGATCAAGATACGTTGCTGCTATGGTGCTAATAAATTAATTTAGGCTCACTAAATAATGACATGCTGATGTCACTGATTATTCATTTGACTCGGAATGAATAAACGAGAAAATGAAGAGTAAAAACGTCAGATAGTAAAATATTATAAAGAGAAGGAGCATATAAGTATTCTGTTTAATTACAGGTGCGGCAGCATAATATCCATGGATATATCCACGGATATAACCATGGATATCCATATCCACGGCAAGCCTGAAAATTTGTGCTTTTGGCCAATAAGTTGCTGTATCTCAGTAATGGTGTGAGATAGGGCCTAGGTTACTGTTAATCTCTAATAGGAAGCCGTACACTGGCTCTCGATTGGCGCCGAATTCAATGACCTTGAATGACCTTGAATGCTAAAATAGGGGGTTTTATGGATTTTTTGGCGATTTTGGGCTGCGACACAAGTCTATATCATTCACAAAGTGGCACTATGGAACTATTGTTATGCGATCCAGATAAAGAATTTGGTATTTGTTTATTAACTTAACGTGAACACCCCAATTTTCAGCTAAACTACTGAACCGGAACTGCTATAGGCTTTCGCGCGTCTCGTGAGCATTAGCTCAAATTTCTTGTTGGTTCAGTGGTAGGCCTAGCATACAGTGTAGCCTACTAATGTTATGTTTATCAATGGTTAACGATTTTAGATTTTCTAATTAACAACTATTCACGTTTATTCACCACAAAGGCAGAACAAAAGTAAAAAAAAAAGAAAAAAAAACACATAAAAGCACACGCAGAAGCACACACACAAACACAGCAATACTAACACTAGGCCTAACAGTCAACAAGCAGACAGAAAATGATGATGAAAGTGTTCATGCACAACACATTTTATGCGTTTATGCGTTATGTCGTACTCTTGTCAGATCTTCATTATTATGCAAATAAAACTTAATTGTTTGTGGTAAATATATGCTGAGCGTTAACCTGTAGGCAGCCACGGTAGCCCAAAAATATATGCGTGACTGTGGACGTGTTCAGATTAAGCGAGCTGTAGGCCAATAGGCCTATTGATGGTCAGTTCTACACGACTACGTGTCACTGTCGTCTGTGTGCTATGGATGAAACGACACCACTGAGTTATCACCCGCTCTCGATGACAGTTAACGGCGTCACAAAGAGCGTGTTGATACCTCTGCCCAAGTCGCGCGATTACGGCAAACCGGTTACCGCAAAATTACCGGATGGTTCTTCGATTGTTATCACTCCTGGCGTGGAGAGACGTGCCACCGTACCGGTCACTTGTAGTGGTACGGTACTTGGTACAGTCACGACGTCGTCTACAGCAACTGCCACACGTTTCACTGCCGGCCAACACACCCCTAAAACTGTGTCCGTCCTCACTACGCACAGAGTTCCAGAAAAACGGGCGATTTTGAGGGTAAATCCAGTCAGTTCACTCGTAGGCCTAAGCAATAATTACCAGTTGCAACAAGAAACTCATAGTTCGGTCATCATTCCCGCGCCGCGACTTGGCGCATCGTCTTCGTCTTACAGCATGACCACAGAATCACCTGCCGCTGTGCACCGTGTTGTTGGTATTGCACCAGCGCTACAGAAAATAGCGAAAACCGTCAGCCTTATCCGGTTGCCAGTATCTGTGGTCAGACCGACGTTGTCGACTGGCGCAGCTAATGCTAGACCAACTCGCCCGATCATACTGAGAAAAAGTCAGCCACCTGTCGCTCGGTCTACCGTTGTCGTTCGACCGTGCATTCAGTCTCCTGCAGTGTCAGCGGTATCCAGACTCACAGAGAGCAGCAGTAGCAGCGGCAGCGACAGCAGCTTGTCAGCGGCGTCGACGTTGACCGTGGTCTCAAGTCCGCGCACTCTGAGCCACCGCGAGGCGGTCGCTGCCGGCTGGTCTTCGGGCAGTGCATGCATCAACGAGAACGGACTGGAGATGTCAGTCGATGATGTCGGTCTTGTCGACCAAGTCTATCCCGTGCGACATATCGTTCCAATGAACACCGACTGCAATGAGCGTTCGTTCAATACCAGCGATCATTCGCAACTGCACGAAGACCTGAAAACGTGCAGTGAGCCTAATTCCGGTGACAGTCTGCTGCAGTGCACTGAGACTGTATCCGCTGCAGACGTGCAACTAGATGATAATGCTGCTGCTTATGATGATGATCGTCACATCAACGACAACCAAACTGCACCTCACATGAAAGTGATCGAGATATATCCAGATGCCGACGAAGTTGCCTGCCACGACCGGGACGAAGAAAACGACGTTATGCCGGCCGCGCTTGGGGTCAAAGTTGAGGGTGCCAGTACAGACAATGATGCGAGTCGTCAGTGTAGCAGCACAGATACGGCCATGTCAGACGCCGAGCTGTCGACTTCCTTCAGAGAAGACTTCGTTGTGTTAGCCGAGTGGACTCAGGAGCCTCAGTTGTCGACCACTAGCATGGCTGCTAATCCGCCTACTGATACGGCAAAACGCCCAAAGCGCCGCAGATGTACGCGCAAGAAGTCGAAGTGGCGAAAGTATAGAGGTCCGTCTTTGGTGTTGGGCGGTCGACCAATGACCGTCGAAGAACGCTACAGTACCATGGATTGTTTCGTCTCGTTGCCTGTCATGCGACTGCCGAAACCTTCCGTCGACGTGCGCCACATTTGGCGATACGTCTGCTGCCGTGAGAAACTGCAGCGCTGCAAATGCCTAGGTGCAACCACGCAGCATCAGGGTCTCGCTACGGCCGACGAATCGAAGATCTGCAAACTGGTCCAGACAGTGAGGCTGGCTCAGCCATCGATGGTGACTTCAGACCCCACCACGCTGCCTGTCCAACTGTCCGGACCTACATCCGCTGATGGTCTGACACCTCTGGTGGTCCGCCAGCCGGACGGCAAGCTGGCCAGCGTGGTCGCTAAACGCACCTTTCCGGGTGGATCAGCGCCAGACGCCAGCAAGAAGAAGTACCTACTGATTAAGACGAAGACAGGATCATACTTGATGCCCGTTGACAGCTTGGGTGGTACTGCTCCTGCCGATCTGACCACACCGAGCCCCGGTGATGTACCTGCAACGTCGCCGTCACCGTCCCCGACGTCTACAGACGTGAAGCCGACTATTGTTACCGACACGTCAGGACACCGACAGCGCATCCAACAACTCAAGGAGCGACTGCGGCAACAGGAGGAACAGCTACAGAGCATCCGCAGCCAGCGTAGTTGTAGTGCTGTGCAGAACATCGGTTGGGATTGATTAATTCTCATAGGCTTATGCACAAGTTGTATTTGGGGGTGGGAGAGGCGAGGCCGGTCGAGCGCCGAAAGCGCGAGCCGACTGGAGACGGCGAGGATGACGGTGAGGGGGTGTCACCCTCTCCACAGAGGGAGCGGTCTGTGGAGGGGCAGTGCCCATTACCCAGAAAATTTTTGATATTTTTATGTTGAAGTCAGTGATTGAATTGTGAAAAATTAGCTTGGGGTGAACTTTTCGACGGTTGGAACCCGACCAAAATTGTTATGAATGTAGGCCTATATAGTATACAGCTGACCCCCCAGAACATAATTTGACAGTGTGTTAGGGGGTTGAGAAAAACAGTTGGGGGGTTCAACCTCCCAACCCTCTCCGGCACTTCAAACACTGTTTGAAATGACGTATTTGTGTGGACTCTGGTGCTAAATTTTGTTTTTAAACAGTAAAAACAGTAAAAAATATGCGCAGGTGTATCCAGGGCATAGCCCTGGCAGCAAATGCTTTTTGGGCATGAAAAAGCCCTGAATGCATGTGGCATGTATAAATTTCATTAGTTTTACTGCACATATTTATAATGCCTTGCAATGACAATGCAAAGAAAAGGGCGACTTCCACCCCTTGTCCTCACCCCCTAAGTCTGCCTATGTTTTACTGTCGACTCAGGTATTTGTCCATTTGTTGTTGGTATATATGCATGTCTTGCTGCGACATGCGCTCTAACAAACTTATATGTCCAAGACAGTCTGATCTTTTCAGTCTCATCAACATTATGCGGTGGAATCGCTGTTACAGCACAAATGAATCAATGCCACCAATTCCTACACATTTCTCTGTAGAGTGGTCTCCCTGGTCTGTCTACATTGTGTCTTCTGTCACGTTCATGCACCTGGCTTAAACCGATTGACAGTATACAAATAGAGACTGGCGTCGAGGTCATCACCGAAAATTTTTGACCCGAATTTCGTAAAATATTGCCCGAGATCGAAGATCAAGGGCAACATTATACACAGTGAGGGGAGAAATTTTCAATGATGATCGACATGCCAGTCACTATTTGTTTTGTTATACCACAAAACCAAACAATTCTACAAGTCAACAAGTAAACAATTACGAAAAACCTGTGACCGGGCAACAATGCATATTTGTTAACATCACGTGATGCTATTTGACGCAACAATCGTGTGCAGCTATTTTGCGTTGAGGTATAACAAATTTAGATGTAATTTGTTGTAGGGTTTAATGACACATTGTGTTAGATGGGGTCCTTTGCCCTCAGGGGAAGAGATTTGTGCCCACAATACTGGAATACTGGGGTGCAAAAATGCTTTTGCAGCCGGGGCTCCACCCTAAATTCCACTGAGGGAGCTTGGGAGTCTGTGCTTCCCCAGATTACCATTATTGCAATTACTTTTTATTGCCATAACCTATGGAAAAGTAAGCTTATGGCTCTGGAAAAATCTGGAAAACTAGGGATATTTTTTCTCCTACTTTGTAGCCACTCTGAAAAAGATAATTTAGAATTCACCCGGTGGCAGCATGGATTAGCAATTCCACCTTTAGTCCTTTACCAATTATTTTTGTCATCTTTATCGTCATTTTTTTACTGATAACATAATTTATAACTATGTCACTGCAAAGCATGCTTTAAGAGCACATTACATAGTTCGATGCGTTGGTTTCACTTCATTAGTGAGTGACTGACAGCATGGTACTGTTTATTCTTACTAGTGATGATTGGGTGAAATTTCGTTATTTTGAACTTATGTTTGTGTGTTTCTTAGCATTACAACTATATTCACTCAGCAGCGCCATTGCAGATTGTTCATTATGTGTTCAAATCAATTTGTGGTTTGAGTTAAGGTAGATCCAGTAGCAGAATACTAGTCTGAATTTTTTTAAATATTTAATTATCTAATTTGTTGCAACAAAGTGCGGATTTATTGGTGGTGATGTGGACTATTTGCAGTTGTTAGAAGTTTTAATCGTGCTACTTTCATAAGATAGTGTTGTTTTTTTGACCAGCTCAGAAAAAATAATGTGGCAAATAAATTCACTGGTGAATATAAAATTGTCCAGAAAGTTGAAAAGTAAGCCACTGTTGCAGCCATTGTTGTAAGGTGTCCTGACAAAATTATAGGTACATCATTGTTTTCATTTTTCAAGAATCCCAAATTTATCATTCAGCAACAGTGCAACACAGACCTCTGGTGCAAAAGACAAGCTACTTTTTCCTTATAGTGATTTTGAAAAGGTGTGTAACTGTGTTTCAAAGCATGATGGCATCTTTAAAAACCATTTTAAAGTTCTGTTCGTATTTTCAATTAATTACTAGGGCCGACAGTTTTCCACGGAAAATTATGCCAAATTCCACAGGCCAGTTCGCAAAATTCCGCGGCTCACCGTGGACCGCGGCAAAATTGTCCAAATTCCGTGCCTTACTGCAGCCTTCCTTTTGTGCATAAACTAAGCTGTATTCTGTTTTAAAAACTTCAGTTTTTGACGCAGGAATGGCGCTCTGTTATGCTAGCAACATACATAAATATTATTGATTTTTTTTCAAAAGTGCAATTTGCAATTAGTCGCATTGCGTTTATTTACGATTGTGCTATTTGTGCCATATACGATGACAATTATTAGTAGGGAGGCAGTTTTAGGCAGTACATTTTGATTTTTCTCCGTGATATGGTTAGCCTAATTATGTTATCAAGCCGACGATTGTACTAATCATCGGTTATTTCTGAATTTCTGCGAAATTTCGCGAAATTCTGAGTCAATATCGAAATTCCGCGGAAAAGGCCAAATTCCACGGCTTATCTCGAAATTATGCGGCCCGCGGAAAACTGTGGATCCTATTCATTGCCAAGTATGCCAGTAAAACAATATGAAAATCAATCAGTATTTTATGAAGTTATGAAAATCTGGTGGCTTTCTTTTTTGGGCAGTGGTTATCTGTATGTTATGCAACATCACAGACAAAACATTGCTTTTTCTGTTTTTATGTCAAGTATTATTATGTTGAGTCACGCTGTCATATTAAATATGACAGCGATGGTAGTGGCTCTTGACCCTTAACAAACTAGCACAACGTAGTCATAATGTGTATACAGTGGGTTACATTAATTTACATTACAGCATATGTTTGCATTTACAATCATATTATTCAGCAATCACTTTCAACCAGTTTACCAGAAAATAATGATTAATTCATTGTTAATCTCAATTGGAATATTACTTTTGACACAATTTGTTTGAATTGTTATACTTTGTTGAATTTCAGGCGATAACTTGAATTGGTATGAGCCAGAGGCTTTTGCGTTGTGTAGAACAGAAACCAGTATTGCATGCACCAATGACCAAGAAAGAAGAAAGAATGAGTATTAATGATAGGTTCATTAATCACATTTTAAGGATAACTGACAAGGTTTTAACTTTTATTTTATTTGTTCTGCAAATTGCTGATGTAATTATTTGTTTAGTTGTGTTATCTAAATTTGTATCTTTTGAGTACTAGTGCTGTAAGTTACATTAATTTAATCAACAAGTTAGATGATAATTAGACAGTAACTTTGCAAACTTCTTACTGTTGGACAGCGTGTATACATTGATGTTGAAACAGTTTCTGTGTATAGTTTATGCTTGTGTTAGCTGTTGTCTAAGATCCTGGTCATAATGTGTTGTTTAGTGTCATGTTGGTTAGAAATTTCATTGAAATACAAGCATCAGCTGTTGAGCTATAGTACAGTTCTGTTACCCTCTGCTGTAAAAATTACTTATGATACAGTGAAACAATCTGCTTGGCTCTCTTCAACTGTGGTTGACATGGTTCGGTGATCAATATGGCCATCATTGCGCTGAAAGCCTCTGATGTATTAACAATCACTATCATGATAATGATAATTTTAGGCACAAAATTGAAAAGAATAGGAATGCTTCATAGCTCCATGAAAATTTTTTACAATCTTTGGTCCATTTGTCAGTGCTGTCTATAGAAGCATGACAGCTGAGGTGTTTGAAGCAGTTGTGCAACATAGCTTGTGTTCAACTGCTGCATCGTCATAACATGAATGGCTATTCACAGCAACTTCCAAACATGCTGGCAGTCAAGCAAAATGAAGATTTGAAGTTCAACAATGATGCTTTATTCATTATCCATTTACTGTGAATTTCATTGCCAATATTATATACTTCTTTATTCACCAAAGAATGGTAGCAGTTACAACATACGTATTTCTCTGTGGCTACACCAGTGAATAGCCCCAACATGATGTGAATTCTGGGCTAGTATTCAAAAAAACACAAAAACTTGCAGTTGTAGTTGCTGAAAAAAATGCTGACATGTTTGTATGATGTTGTAATAAATAAGTTTATTTCACACAGTTCAGAAGGCAAAATGTGCACTTTGATGTAGTCAGTCATCAAGATAAACAGCAGAATGTTTGTCCAGAGAATGAACTGTTTCGACCAGCAATAATACTTGCAACAATTTTTGATGCTTTCTTTACCATTCCATTTTTTTCTTCCTGAAAATAAACCATAGACCATGCAGCAATGTACTGATATACATGTAGAAGTAACCTATCAACATCTGCCATTGATGATGATCAATAACAGCATCAGGTGAATATTCATTTAGATTTAAAGCTAATGCTGCAAGTTATCCAGTTCAATTGCCAATCCACTGGATACTCTGAATTTATCACTATACACTATCAGTGTTATTTACCTATGTGTACCTACACATGCACAGTGTAAATCAGACATGTCCTCTATAAACATTCTACTGTTGGTCTATTTCCCTTCTGGACAAAGAAAACTACTTTCACCGTCAAAGGTGCACTGAATGTACCACAAATTCATCATCATTATGAGAAAAAAACACCTACATTTACTATGACACCATTGGCAATAACTTCATTTGGCAACATGTGTGCCAGCTGCTTAATGAAATTCATGAAGTCACAAACATCGACAGATGCAGATTTCACGATGACACTGACTATGATTACAGAATAGGAATGCCTCATATCTCTGTGAAATTTTTCACAGTCTTTGGTGCATTTGTCAACACTGTCGTACAGAAGCACAACAGCTGAGGTGTTTGAAGCAGATGTGCAACATAGCTTGTGTTCAACTGCTGCATCTTCATAACAAGAATAGCTATTCATAGCAACTTCCTGCATATGAAACACAATGACGGACAAGTAGAATATAGACATGGGAGATTCGAAGTTAATGAGTAAAACTGGTTAACAAGCAGTTGCACAAATTACACACACATTATAGATACGTGTAACATTAACCTGTAACATTATTTGTTTAAGGGTTTGTAAGATTTCTTGTTTTGATACAAAACTAGTGCGTAAAATGGTAAAAGAGCTGCTACTGAGAGGACACTTTCAAGTATTATAACAAGCTAAACACCAAATAAATGAGAGCTTCCCAGAATATGCAAAAAGTGTCTCTGTTAGGTGCAACCAGAAGTTTTTGAAAATGTCAAGTCTGATAACCTGATAGACTTGAGTATGCAGAGATTCATGAATGTTATGAACAAGAGCTTTGCAGTTTGTGTAAGAATTTGATATAACATCAATCTGGCTGACAGAAGCTGTTCAAAAATACAATCATACCACATACCATACATTAAGCAAAGTGACAAGTTATAAACTGACTGCAAATCTAGACATGAATTGACCCCATAATTCTGCAAAACAATCCATCTGTCTCGCTTCAATTTAATAAGAACACCTATTCAATTAAACAACCTTAGGTGATAGTGTCATATCTGCTGCAAGCACAAACATGCACATACATCTACAGTAAAATGTAGTCCTCCACCTCTGATGTTCTGATGATTCAATTTTGTGGCCTGACAAACAGAATTGGCATTTTTTTGAAAACATCCAAAGGAGACCAAACAGAGACCTAGCAAATACTAGGTTAAGTTACTGCAAGCAGACAACAAACAAAAAAGTCGCACTGAATTTAACTACCCTTTGAGAAACATAATGAACTTGTCACAACCAGCTAACAAGCTTAAATGTGAGGGAAATGTCTGTCTAGCATCAGTTACTGCAGTCAGTAGAATATGAAATAAACTCTCTTCGTAGGAAAATAGGCAACATGTCAAAGCAGCACACTTACCCTTCAACAGACCATCAAATGCAACAATATCTTTCCGATGTGTGATCTAAAACGACAAAGTTGAACTTGCAAATATTTTTTCTTCACTTTTACATTACCATCAGCACAGACGATGAATATATGTGCATGTATCAGCAAAAAAGTACGAATAAAAATACACTGCAGTATAGATTAACATCTGTAGCATCTGTACTGAAAAATATTCTTCACAAAAGTTGATAACTTACTTTCCATAAATTTTCAGGACCTTCTACTAGCCGAACTTTTGCACCTCCATACTTCTGAGCCAAATGCAGGCATTCAGTTCCATAGTCTAGATCATGATCTGTGCACTAGTAAGTACAAATAGCACATTATACAACCAACAGTTAGAAGACGTGTAGCAATACAATTACATAGCCATGTTCAGGCAACTGAGGGACATTTTGTTCTTTTTCTTTCTCTCTGGGCTAGTAAAACAGATGTATCCAACAAGATGCCAAAAATGTAGTGTATGGTGACTATTTTCTAGATGGGTTGCTGTTTAATTACCTTAGACCTTAGTTCAACTACATCCTAGTGGATGCATTGGGTCATATGTTTACGCCATTCTGCTTTGTCCGTCACCAGTTCTTTGGCTTTTTCCCAGGTAGTGCCCATGTCCTTCAGACCTCATCTGATGATATCCATCCAGTTTTTACTTCACCATCCTAGATTTCTCTCGTAGCCACTCAGTCAAAAAAATGTATTGCCTGATGTACTCTGTATGTATTCTGGAGTCCTCTATTCTTAGTACATGTCCCAGCCACCTCACTCTTTTTTCTTTAAGGACATGCTCTAATTTTTGCAACCCAGTCTTCTTTCTGATGTCTTCATTCCTCATTATGTCACTTTGTCGTTCCATGTGATCCCCAACAGTCTTCTTTGGAAGCTGTGATGAGCAGCTTCCTATTATTACATCTGTGTGACTGGTAGTGGGCATAACTCGGTAGCATACAATTAATTAAGTAAGTAAAAAGAAACTGAAACACTAATGTTAAATTCTGTCAAAACAGCTTGAAAGTACCTTCTCATAAGCAGATTTTATAACATCATATTTGAATGCTTGAGGCATTTCACTGGCTCGATACTCTGAACGATCAAGAGAATGATCCAAAAAACCATCCACGTCAGTGGAAACTATAGTTGATATAAGAGGTCTTACTGCACCTGCTGCCTAACAAAATAACACAGCACATAATGCAAAATTCTGTACAAATAAAAAACACATATTTTCAATGCGATGGAAAGACAGAATTGAACAATATTTATCCAGGGTTGTATTAAGTTGTGGTTCTGTCTCTGGCAGATCCAGCATCCTTAGAGTTTTGGCAAATCCAGCCAGATCCATTAGCGACATAGTTTTTTGGCCACATTTATATTTCATAAATTTCAACACAGCTCCTATGCACCACGACTTTTTACAGCTGAAGGTATTGAAACTAGTCTTGTTGTCACTTAAGTGAATTTACAGTTTGATGTAACATACTCTTGCTACCAGTGGACTAAACTAACCTAATGACGACATCATTTACAAAACGAGTTTCTTTACACTTCCTTGTGCGCTGGTATATCGAAGTTACTGTTGTGTTAATTGACTTATACTGTATGATAATAATTATGCATTTGCAGTAATTTTACACCAAATGCAGCTGTACTACAATTTTGAAAACTGAACTCTAGTACATAAGTACTGATATCTCATCCACATACATTTTCACCGAAGTAGCAAAGTTGTCAGTAATGAAGGAATTAGAAGATACATTATAAACATAGTTATAGTTATTTCCTTAGCTGGAGTTAAGATCAAGTGATACTCACTCCATGTTCAGATGCTGCATTAGCAACAGCTGCTACACAATCCTCATCCACAAATGGACGAACTGCATCATGTATAATTACAATATCAGCATCTGGACAAACTACAAAAAGCAATGTAGTAGTGCAAGACACTCTGCCTTTTTCACACAGTTCTGCATTTAAACTAATATCAAAGTACTTTACACTTACTGCAGTGACATTTGCAGCACACAGCTGCACAAGGTACATTTTAGTTGTAACAAGTAAAAACTAATAAGCACATAATAAAATCGCAGTCAACATCATGACATGTTAAGGCTGTGCATTATGGTATATAAAACATGTATTTAGCCATGTATAGCTCATTACCAACTGAATAATTTCAAATATTTAAATTATGACAATATGGGTTGATCATATCCCAATAACATAGATGCCAATGAAAAATTATTTACACACCAAGTGGTATGGCTTTCACAGCATTATATATAGATCTGTGACGTGTCTCAGCTCCTTCGATTAACGTCACATGGTGGTGCTTAAACTGTTTCACAACATGAAGCATGTATTCCATGCGATCACTAGCTACAGTGACTATTATGCCATTGATCATCGGTATTCTACAGTCCACAGTTCACACAAAACAGTGTATGCTATTTTTTGAATTTAAGATTCGTTACCACAAACACAAGAAAGTAAAACCGAACAATGTTAACATAATTAAGTTAACATTATTATAGTTAGGAATGCTGGTTATATGCGAATATGCAATCGCATATTTTGCCAAAACCCGCATATCACACATTTTCCGCATAAAATGGCATTTTCAAAATAACATATGCGAAAAATATGCCGCATATGTAAAAAAATCACATATATGCCGCATATTTCCGCATATGCGATCGCATTTTTCAGCATTTTCCTTGTCTAACGTTGTTTTAAGACCGCCAAATATTTTGGTGGCAATAAGACGTTGAATAAATTGAAGTCGGAAATGTCAAATCTGTGCAGAAAAGGCCTGATTTGATCATAATTATGATTCTCCATCACTCAAATTTGCATTTGCCGGAAATATGCAGAAAAATATGCTGCATATAAGCGGCATATGCAGCATATATGCCGCATATTTCGCCAAATTCCACATATTTTCCCGCATATTTTGCCTCAAAAAGTTCTGCATATTTTAAGAAAATTCTCCACTATAAACCAACATCCCTATATAGTCACAATGGGCTTACTTAAATTATGCAGTGCAAAGGTGAATTTGCATATGTTGCTGAATCATCAGCAGGTCCAAGAGACGTGGGAACAATGCATGTTAACTTTGTTTACATTGTCTTACCGTTCAAAAGACTGTATGGTGTAACTGATAAGAGGTCGATCCAAAACTTCACAGAATTGCTTGGGAGTATCGTATCCCATACGGGAACCAACACCGGCAGCTGGCAGTAAGACACACCTCATTGCTGCAACAGAGACGACTTCACAGCAAGTAAACGTTGACTTTTATTTATCAACAACGCCCAACAACAAACTATTTGTATTCACTATTCACAACTCTATGTTTACAAACAAACGCAGCAAAGAATATCAATAACTCAAAGATTAGTCATCACGGTCATCACTAATATTTATTTTATTTTATTTTTTCACATAGCTTTTTCTTTTTTTTATTTGAAATACGGTCAAACTGCAACAGCCTATGGCTGAACCTGAGTACAGTGTGCAAAAATGTCCATGCGCAGAACAGTACGTGTTGCTGACAAAAAAAATTTTTTTATTTATGGAGTCCATTTTTGTTACTTATTTACAACTTTTTAGTGTTTACAAGTCACCAAAGACTATTAAACAATCGTTTGTTTTGTTTACTTTGGAGTTAACTAGGGAAATAGCTGAAAATTGAGGTTAATTTAACCTAATTTTTGGCCGCGTTCGTTTAAATATTATCGTTTCGTATTGCTTAGTAAACCCTGCAATAATATACAATGTCGTACATGCTCCAGCATCTTCACAATGGCTGGCAGGTCGACCAGGCTATCTTGTCGGAGGAAGATCGTGTTGTTATCATACGTTTCGGCCACGACTGGGACCCAACTTGCATGGTTAGTTAGTTCAAAATGTTGAGAATTGTGTCAGTTGCATTGTTTTGGAAGTAACGGTACTCGGATCGTACGTAATTTGTCCATCTCGTTTATTACGGCTACACAATTATGGGTACGAGTGCAGTATAAAGTTTCCACGTGAAATGGCACTACGCGTGTAGTACATCACGAGTACATCTCAGAAAAATACCACGCATGTCAATTTATTTCGCATATGTTTAAAATATCGACCTCTTTTCCTGTCATAAACAGCTGAAGTAACCTTGTTCAACGACGTACACAATGATGTAAACAATCTAGAATATTTATTTTTAACTGCGATGTGATGCAGTTATAAATATTCTAGGCTGTATTAACATAACGTAACTCTGCTTGCTCTATAATCTTTGATACACACAAAAATAAAATAAAATCAAAAATAAAATCAACAACAAAGTCCAATAC
>Ga0209671_1001866_pt1 | contig 18475 bp, 12 predicted proteins | sample WorMetHERISLAND2_2_FD_187401 | JGI IMG/M metagenome (GOLD analysis project Ga0209671, IMG submission 187401) | Marine gutless worms symbiont microbial communities from Max Planck institute for Marine Microbiology, Germany - Olavius geniculatus... | ecosystem: Host-associated > Annelida >...
TAAAAGTTAAGTAAGCAAAAGTATCACATGTCCCAAGCCAGTTTTCTGCTGAACAGTTTGGTATATCCTTTATTGAAATTGGTCCACAAGGTAAAATAATTTTACAAAAATACAAAGGGGCCCCGATTTTATGAATCACTGTGTATATAGTTAGTTAATTGTGCATATGCCGTTGACGTTTTCATCACAGTTCGCCCGTAATAGAAATTATTTCTGTTTTGATATTAATTGTAACTGATTGTTTTTGCTAAGACGGGATTAGAGCGTGCAGTTAAGTATGACGTTCGTCAATATGCACTAGAATTTGTTAGTAGCGGGCTGTGATCTGAAACGAAGTATTGGGCGATGCACTAACTTCAGTAGTCAGACGTCGTTGACTCCAAGTAATTGCATTATTTTCCGTGATGCTTCGTGCTGTGATGTCACGCGCCACGGCAACAGACCGATGATTCGCAGCCTCCGCAGCTCAAGCGTTCTGTTGCTATGCAAAGCGCTTTCGTTATACAACGCTACATCAAACGCAGGTGTGTCAAGTGCGCCGTGTATAATAATAGTCTTCTAGACTGCGTCTGTATTACACTAAAGCTTCAGCTGTTTTAAGCAGCTTTTTGTTGATATATTAATGTAAAAAATAGTTATGTAACATTACCAGCACTGACGATAAAACATTTGCACGCTCGCAAACGAAAAACTACACGATAGTGACGATTATAGGTGGAGGCCTCTACTTGAGTTGTCGGTATTGCTGTAAAAATTTTGACTTCAAAGTTTTTAAGCAGCTAAATTTATGGAGATTATCCTTCACACCGTTGAGGTAAATTTTTAAAACTTTAAATGACCTTTTCCAGCCGTTACTTTGTGTCAGTGATAGATTTGTACTCAGTCACTTGTTGTATTCGCTCAGAGCTACGTCTTCAGAAGATTGATCGCCGGAACTATCTCGTTGCTGATGCCTGTTAAGCTGTGGTCACAAGTTTGATACGATTACGTTAGGAATTCGATACCAGCGACCGCGAGCTTGTATTGATTTGTGGCAATGGCTTTGGACTGCATGTCGACTGCATCAAAAAACCATTGACAATGCAAAGAATCAAACAACAGGAAGCAGACAAACATCCATTTGAGCTAAGACAGTAGACGACATCTTTCTGGACGTGATAGGCAATTCCAATGAACACAGAAACAGGCCGAAACTTCAGTGACCGCGATGCAAATAACCAGAGCTACCTCAATTTACTACGTTTATCTTTACTACGTAAGCTGAAAATCGTGCTACACACATTGAGACGTTAATGCTGTTACAATAACGAATTGTAGCATGTAGGCTAGCTATTCTACCAAATTGGTCATAATTTCGCGTGTATTTGTGCAGCCTACTGCGATATGTTAATGATCTTTATATTCATTCCAGTCTTAGTGTAGCCTACTTCTTTTTTCGATCACAATGTCTAGATAAAGAAAACCTGCATATTCTGATGTTTCAATTAATTTTATCAGCACCGATATCGCGTCAGTCCCGAAACATATCTACGATTATTATACGTCGAGGAAAGTGAGTAGTAATAAACGAGAGACCGAAGGCGCGTAGCAGCAGTTCTGGGAAGCGGCAGATAGATAGACGACGGCGACGGCAGTAGAAAATGCCGACCGGCGTAATTAAGCGAGCGCATCGCGGCCGTGACAAAATACATCGGGTGCCCGGTGCGTCGTGCATGCCGTGCATTAAGATGGTTGCGGCACGCGATAGACAGATAAAGCACGTGGGCTGGTGGCAGCGACTTGGCAGCGGTAGGTCCGCGGTGCAGGAAGTGCATGCGAGGTGATGCGAGCGTCTAGTCTAGGATTTAGCGTCGCACCCGTCGCCGATGAACTACGCACTACGTGGACCGGCCGGCCGTCGCTGTGGTAGGCCTAGGCTACGTGTGCGGTCCTTCGAGACATCGGCGTATGGGCAGTCGATCGTCGGTCGGTGCGCCTGTCTCTGCCTGCGGGGAATTCCATCAAGTGACACCGGACGGGCCGCGCGTGTGACCTGGCGCGAAATGGAATAAATCGGATGGACGGCTCAGCAGACGGAAGGACGGAACGGGATGGAATGGGGGCCGACTGACCAGTCGTTCGGTCGGCACCATCAGATACCGGTCGACGGCACGGCGACTGCGCGCACAAACACGTCTGAGCCGGTTTCGCTATCATTCACCCAGCAAGCAGATGCAAGGTGCCCGTGTAAGCCAATTCATCAGCACATGGCCTCATCGACCACACACTCTCACACGCGCACGCACATTGTATTAATGACGTCGTCATATCGCACCATCACCGCAACTGACAGCGTTATTTGCCTTATCATTACCGCTGCCCCATAAGCTATAGACACCCAGATCAAACAGCTATGACGACGCTACAGCTCACAATATGGACCGTGGATCTGTCAGTAATTTGGTTAGAGAGACCACAATGCAACCGGCCACTCTAAAAGTAGCTCATGTGTCTAGCATTTCATGTGTTAAAAAGCAAAAATAAAATACGGTTTACGGAAAATTCAGCCATTCAAGCATTCTCAGCATCTCGGTAATCTACGCTAACGAAGATACTGTAATCTCATATGGCAGATGACGCTCTGTAATCTGTATCTCTGACATGGGTTTTCAACGTTCCACCTCTTCAACCTTTAATCTCTGAATGCAGCTAATGCGTTGCTAGATAAACTACTGTATAATAAAATCCATTTTATTGAAATCCAACTGCAGTTTTAGTTTAACCGGTTTAACTTCCACACAAAACAATCCGAGTTCATGAAATAAATTTTATCTAGCTCGCGGATAAATAATTCATCAGCGACCAATACCATACGTGCACCATCAAGCTTTCGCAGTTCGATTGTGATTTGATTGGCGGCGACTCGTAAGCGTCAGCCCATTAGCTGAGTATAAGACAAAGGATGATATAAAAGGGGCAGAAAGAAAGCCAAAGCAAAGAGGGTATTATTAAAGGAGACTGCGTTTGAGCTGGTGCATCGGTCAATCGTACACGCTTGCAAGGCGCTTGTCGCCGCATCTGGCCCATTGCAGCACACCTTGGTGCATGCTCTGACCGCATTCTAATACACTTTGGCACGGTAGCAAACAGACGGTGAGCCACCGGATTATTAGCGTAACCGAGTTGCGATTTAGGACTTTAGACTTGTTTCAGAAGTTGCGTTTTGACCACATTTACTTAATCGGTGCACATGAGACTTGGCCGACAGTTACTTAAGGCTGAACACATGACAAAGCGGCTACTTGTGTGCACTGCTGCTGTGTCGTTAAGCATCTACGCATCCCTCACTCCAAAGCGTCTATAGTTCCAAGAACCAAGGAGAACTTCCCAGATGTCCCAGTTAGCGACTTCGTTTTGCCAGTCGATGCATTCTCGTCGTCATCATTAACATCGTCATCGTCGTCATCCTCGTCGTCATTCCTCGTTGACATTTCTCATCCGCTTCCAATCTACCGAGTCCTCACTGCTTGTGACGGCTACGCAGTCATACACGCAGATTGTCGAAGTCTGGCAGTGGCAGCTGCTGCAGTATTGCGCCGATACTGCCGCTGCTGCTGCTGCTGCTGCGTACGGCGCATTGGCACGTATCCTCAGTCGCACGCTCCACAGATGCACGCCGAATATTACTTGCTCTAAATCAGCCCCGAGCCCCGACAATTCATTAATCTCTTACGCCATTACCGCAAACAAGAAACCGTTTAACACATGAACAGTACAGTGTTTGTATATAAACGGAATGTCGTATGTTTTAAGAAATCGATCATCGCTTAGATCTGACTGATTTTTGCAGTGCATCTGCGTAAAGTATCGTGCTAGCTATAGCAAGTAGGGGCCTACTGGACGTTTTCATTTATCTTTGTTTCGTTAGCATGTCCGTTTGTCCGTCTCTAACGTGCTGGTATTGCGAAGATGACGCAAGCTAAGATAACAATATCTTTGCTGACATCCAATGACTCTAGTCTTGGCGATATAAAGTTCATCCAGAAACTGAAGCCTTAAATAACAGAAAAGTCGAGAAAAGTTGCAGAGAAGTAGGAACGAAGAAGTTTTATGGTTCGTTAAGTGCCAAGATGCGGCAGCTGGACTGCGGATTTGACCGTGGTAAGGAGTCAGCGATCGTACTGCGACTGTAGTGGGCGCTTTGCTTTATTATAAGGTTTATGCAGTAACGAACTGGAAATACGTATACCAAAACTGGATATTAAATAAATGACAGCAAGCAGCGAGCGACTTACTCGAACGTGTCGAAGTCGAGTTGATAGATGTTCGGTTCAGACGGATTGTTGCAGGTCGGCCAGAAGTCCTTATGACAGAGTCTGGACGCCTTGCCGACACGCGAGGACACGCCGGTCGCGTCGGCTCGCGTCGGCGATGAAGCGCGTGAGTCGGTGGGACTGACGGCGATGTGACCCGGCTCATAGACGGGGTAGCGCGAGTCGTGACCAGTCCGCTTGTGAAACGCCTTGCGACGCAGCGTCGACGCGACGATTCCCGCCATCGTGTCTTGAACGACGCACTAATCGACTTTGTGTCAAGTTCTGCTGTACATTGTACCGTACACCAGCTGGCGGAGCGGACGGAATCTTGTTAGATGGCTTAGCGATGTCGCAGAGGCGAAATAAGCTGATTACGATGCAATGGACTGTCACGATCTTGTCGCCTTTTGCTTCGAGTCAGCACGCCACCAAGACAGCTGTTGCAACCACATACAAACTCCGTTTATGTTAATCAGTAAAATGTAAGAAAAAAAGCTTAAACTTGAAAGTAAATTTGCAATTATGTAATAATTAAAACCCATTACAATCTAAACGTGTCACTACACTACTCTTTTAAAATCCATCATTTTTTTCAGAATAAGCGAGATACAAATAGCGTTCTGTAACTAAGTTCCAACTCAGTCTACTTTACCGTTGGCTACATTTTTCACGACGCGTTTAAAAGGTGATCATTTGCTGTTATGTGGCCGGTAAATTTTTTTTAGAAATTAGTTAATATTCAATCAAGTTATAAATGTATGAATGCTACTGTACAGTTGAACTGAAGGGTGAATTTCAAGCAAATGTCGATGTCTTGTATCTTATGACTGCACTAACACTACTGTGTGTGCATAGGATATGTGTGTCTGGTGTGTGAGCCTACTAGATTGTAAGTGCTGTTAAGAGCTAATGGCGGCGTCATCAGAGAGTCTGTCAGTCATTTCAACTGAGCTCAGAGAGCGTGCATCAATCGCTGAGCTAACGAGTTAAGTGACGCCGTGTTACTGAGTACCGCATGTTACATCGCCCCTAGTCAGTTAGCATTAAATATTGATTCAGCGTCAAGCGAATGTGACTCTATCATTGAGTAACACTGTTCTACCTTGTGCTCGTCTGACTTTACCAACCATCTGTGACTCGGCGCCCCGTTGATACGGCTACTTGTCAGCAGCAGGTGGACTGGATGGTAACTAGCGTCCCGTCGAGCCGCTGGTCAGGCCCGTCGAGAGGGGGAGGGATTGGGGGTAAGTTATCCCCGGCCCCGCAACGTTTGGGGGCCTCGCCGTCGCTCAAAATATAAAGTATACCAGAATGCACCATTTAAAAAAATTCAAAAAGCTTTTTCCAGAGAGGCCCCGCGAGAATGTTTTTCTGGGCCCCGCTGTGGCTCTCAACGTCCCTGCCGCTGGTCTCTGGACTCTGGCTCGCGACGACTCGTCAAAACTTTCGGTTGGAACAAGAAAAGATAACAACACAATAATCCACAGACTCCTGTTGCAGAGCTTTTCAGTTGTTGAAGGTAAACTGGGTCTAACAACGGTTAGGCCTCTAGTTTGGAGTTGGTGCCCGAGGCATCCGTTGCGCCCAATGTGCATCATCTACTTGACGTCCGGTGACCGTGGATCCACGGCTACTAAATTTTGTTCCAAAAAACGTTCACACAAGTTTGGTTTTACCATGTTTTTGTTTTTGACATAAAAGCCCGTACGTAACAAAAAATGGACAGACGGGCAAACACGCGGCCGAGCAAGGCCCGTAATCCGGTTAACAGGATGACACAAAAAAGAAACTGTCCGTATCTTTCCAAAATATTGACCCATTTTCCAATTTTTTCTTCAGCACACTTAACAGTTAATTTGCGCTGAAGTAGTAACTATCTAAAGATTTTATTATTCTTGAAATATGTCGCTACATTACCGTGTGAAATATTAATGCCGGAAAATGCACGCCGTGTACACTAGCGGATTGCTTTGCTAAAAAACGATCTTGCCGGAGACTTTACGTACATGCATGGCACCGCAGGCACTAAGGTTGTAACTGAAGTTAGGCATGGTAAACTACTAGATTTATTCGACCAGGACTCCGACGTCGACAAATATCAATCCAATCTTTCATAATATCATGAGCAAAAGTTTAAATAAATATTATTCGAGTGCGAAGAAAACGTTTCGTGCCGGTGCCCTTTTTGCAGCAAATTGGTAGGCTCTGTAGTTGATCACTTTGTTATATTTGTCGTAGCTATCGACGTACGTGAATATTTTGTTGTTTGTGGATAGCGACTGATTTGATCGGAGAGTTGTCTCACAGGCCGTGTTTACTTCAGTCAGATTTTGAGCACGGTGTCCGCTCAAACTTCAAACCCAGATCGTAATAAATGCTTTACATCGATCTGTGTTTGAAGTTTGAAGAGACGCCGTGATCAAAAGCTGACTAAAGCAGACACATTATTATGTAGATGATTCCTACGATGTCGTCGCATTGAACGATATAGCGTGCCTTCTTAGTTGCATACCAGCTAATTTCCTGTGGTCACAGTCACGTTCTTTTTAGTGCAAACGCGCTTTCGTTTGCAATGCTCTTTGATATTTTTCAGTCGGTGCGATTTTTGAATAGGCTTATCTCATATGTCATAAAATAATTTGGTATCTTTAGTAGACCTAATAACTCTATTAATGGAGCATCGAAGTAGAGCTCATTCGTTAGACTACTATCAAACCCTGTCTATAAGAAATTGTGTTGAGTGTGTCAAAAAATAAACATCGGTTAATATACTGTAAATTTTTGAACAAGAGCAGTGGCTTTTTTCGTAGTAAAACATTGGAAATGTTTAATTTAAAATCCACTTCTTGCAGTCATTCATTATTATTCATTATATCGTTCGCCAATTTTTTTTTTAAATTTACAGTTGAGTTTTAATTACGTGCTTTTTACTTAATAATTTGTTTGCTGTTTGCTCTTGTAGTTTGTCTTTTTGTTCAGTATTTACTTGTCCATTTCTGCCTTGCGGTGAAATCCAGTTTATGTATTATCTATGACCATAATTTCGTCAAAAGCTTGTAGCAGTAGATGATATATTCTTTAGCCGATTTATGATGTCGTAGCTTGCGAAGGTTAAAACGAGTTGGGTCGGTTCCATAACTCTGCATAAATTATGGTCATAATCGCTACTTTGATCTTTGTATTCGACGCCGTTTTGGTGTCGGCAGTAAACCTAATTGCACACATCTTCTGCAAGAGTGGTATACTGCACTCGAGCTTACTTACAGTTTCGTATAGTTTCGACATAAGGGCACGGTATTTTGCTTCACGCATGAAATGTAAAAGGTCGTCAATTTGTATAGCGCATCGTCGCAAACACGCCTCTAATGCGCTTTCGTCACTAACCAGATCCGCCTGCCGCACGGCCGTCGTGTGCAGCCTGCAGACACAGGCTGGCGCAGCGGCCGGCTAGGCGACCCCAGTCAGCTGTACCAAGGTCCCCACCTTCCGTAACTCATGTAAATGAGTTACTACTCATTTTACCGTCCCACGGAGGGTAGAAGGCTGAGTCGACCTAGCTGGCAGGCTTCGCACCGAGATGGTTTACCAGCCCGCAGGCAGTCACCCATCGCAGTACTAACCGGGCCCGGCGTAAAGTAACTTCGTTTCAGCCGAAACGCGCTACCAACTACGCCACGCCACCAAATGTAAAGGCAAAAGTTTATTTTCGCACTATTAATAAACTCATATATACCGGGTGGGCCTAAGGAGTAATACCTCTTTTATCTACATTAATATAATGTCATACAAACCGCAAAACATCACATAATTTTGTTTGAACACTGTTTGAACAACTGACGTTCGCCATTGATTATTTGCAGCTCGAATGTGCTCATTATTAGAAAACATTTTCATAATTTTTTTTGGAACCCCGGTGTTTCTGCAAAAGCAAATTGTGAATCAATCAGTGTTCGTTGTTAGTTAATCCAACCGTCGTGACGAAATCACAATTTATTTGCATAAAACAAACTTGTTTGCATTGGTAAAAACGACGTCATTTAATGAAAATGATACGTGAGTAAACAGAAATTCAAATATATGCATCTATCAAGAAAGGAAACACAAATACCAAATGAAGGTCACTTTTGGCACACGCTGTACATGTGCGTACTGTAATCGTAGCTCGAAGAAAATGGCGAATGCATAAAACAATAATTAAATTGGACTTCCATGAAGTATTTGTCAATAAATAAATGGAACATTTTATTATACTGCCGTCTCTTTTTTGTACTTTTTCTGTTTTATCGTTAGCTGTCACCTACTTTCCAATTTCAGCTTCAACTTTACTTCAAACCAGTACAACACTCAACAATCGTATTGATCGAAATGCCAAGTTGTAAATGTCAAATAACTAAACAAATAACTTAAATTTATTCGACTATTTTCTTTAGATTGTTTGCGAGTAGGCTCTTTCTGTTATAATAGCGTATAGCCTTAGCGCAATAAATGTTGTAGGGAAAAATCGCACACACAACTTACCGTGATTGCGCCGGATGCTGCAGCTGATCTCGGTGGTGGTCGAAGCGCGGCGGCAATGCTTGGAGATGACAGAGACAGCTGGCTGGCTGCGCTGATGAGTGGAAGACGCTAAATGTCACGCTGACTGCTGCTGCAACCGCACGCTCCATCCACTCCTCCAGTCTCTAGACGCTGTCAGCAGCAGCAGCAGCAGATGCAGCAGCCGGTGGCGGATATAGAAGCAAAGATGACTAGAGTATCGTCCTCGATATCAACGTCTTGGTCTCGAGGCGCCTCCAAAACCCGAACAATTCAGGACAATAACAATAAAGTCTTGACTTTGTTCTTGGTAAAAAATAATCTGGGTAATTTCAAGACTTTGCTGGCAATTAGGGCCTAATATTTCGACAGCAGTTAAATACGAAGATCGTTCGATAAATAAGTTTACAAAATGGCGCTATTCCGTTAATTTTTAAAATAGGAAAAATCCCAAATATACGTTTTGTTGATCATTTAATTCTGAACATATGTGCATTTTTGGATGCTGTCGTCATTACTGTGTGGTCATCTGTTAATAAAACACAGTTTATTTGTGTATTATTTTCTCCGCCAGTAATCTAGCATAAGTCACAAATTACAACCAGTATAGAAACGAAAAAACGAATAAACTTAATAATAACTGTGTTGTTTACGTCACTGTTTAGAAGCACCCAGAGCCGGATTTGGCCCCCTTGGCACTCTGTAAAATACCGAAACACCGCTAGACGCCTTTGAAATTAAAAAAAAATCGTTTATTTTTTTTGCTTCTAACATTTTTCCCGTCTTTCATCTGAATGTTTTCTCTCTGAAACTTTCCGTTAGATTAGAGACTAATTAGTCTTGTGAGCAGGTATTTTTATGCTTAATTTAATTAGTGGCGTGAATTGAGTGGGTGGCTCCATGTCGGCTAGTGTTGATGGTTTACACTATAGCAGCTCAGCTGCAAGAAATCGTCTGAATAGACAGCATTACAAAACTGTGCTGTCGCAAGCGCACTACATAACAATTTTGCCGGTTGACGTCAAAAATAAGTTACAAAATTTACCGTTCCTCTTCTAATTTTCCGCCCTGCGCAGCTGCCTGCTTATGCGCAAATCCGCCACTGAACAAGGGCGTGTGGACATTTCATATGTACATTTTAAAAATTGCTTAAGCATTATTTGCGCCAAAATTGCTTGAAATGATTCAAATTGAAAATTACTTAAATTTACCTAGGCCTATACTGTGTTAAACAGAAATATAATAGCCTAATTTATACTTTCTAAAACTTTTTATAAACGAACACCAATCACAAATGCAGTGCGTGTGAACAAATGCGTGTGAACGAATTGATAAAAATAGTACAATGTACACGATTATTTTTTTTTCTTTTTATTATTTTATCAACTTTCAAACGTGGGGTAAGTGCTATGTTTCCCCAAATGCGTCTCTGTGAGCAGCAGAATGTGTTGACGCCGGGAGACAATGCTTTCTTTGCTCGCTCCGCCCACTATAGCTATCAGTTTTATTATTCGCAGCGTTTCGCTGTGAACTATACGAGAAGAAATAGAAATTATCAGTGTACGTATGCCTACAGGACAGTGCAACGTACACCTGAAAAAGTAGTTTCTCATTGAACGGTCACCGATGTTCGACAGAATTGCTTTCTGCATCAGTTGTAGACTGGTATAGCCGCTGCATATTTACTGATGACTGGTCTTTGGTAGCGTTCAAGTCTGACTGACCGAGACTGTTGGCTGGTCTTCCTTTTCATTAATTATTTACCCGTAGGCCTTTAATAACACTTTTTCAGACCAAGGTCTTCCGTAAGCAAAACACGATCAAAACTTTTATTTATTTTCGGCACCGATTAAAGACAAAGGCCGTAAGCCTAATTTAACTGTAGCGTCTTACAGTGCTGGCCATCTGTACGCAAAGTCGTCCGTCTTATACATCACGCCAGATTCGGCCACAAGAGCAGTCTCGGTGACTCGGTCACATTTAAACGTTATCAACGATCAGTACTTCAAAAAGGGTGTACTCTATTTTCGCCTATAATTTATTAATTTAGCCAAATTGCCGGCTCGACGAATTACAACGAAATTTCGATTCGTTTCGGTTATCAACAGTTAACACAAGTAGATTTTTAGCTTTACACCGATAGTGTATCGTATGGATGTATAATTTCAGGGTTGTCGATTTTACCGTTGCTGTTCTATGTTTTTTTAATTACCACGATGTGAAGGGCGGACGAATAGAATCATATTATTGTGGCATAATATGCCGTGCTAACATACGGTGAAACAGTCGCGCGGTGAAAGTGATGCGATCTTCGTGGAAACTTTGGAAACTTACATGTACGGAACAGCATGGAGGTAGAAGACGGGAACGTGTCCTCGTGGCTTATGGATCCTGCAACTGTGAAGAGACTAATCCTTCCCTGCTAGGTCAAGTCCCGAGCGGCAGTCATTCGGCAATCTTTGACGACCGGACGTCCGCCGTTAGTCGTCGTTCTGGCCGTAGACCGCCAGAGTCGTGGCACTTCCTTCCCTCGAGGTTGCCGTATCGTCTCCTCAGATTGACGACTGCACTCAGGCGATGCCGTTGCGGGTGCTATTAACTAGCCATCTTGGCCATATCCTGTACGCCTGCATGAATCCCGCCGCAGCTCGCTCGTAGAACCCGTCCTCAGAGCACCTGCGCTGCACCAGGTTAACCCACTAGCTGCGACGACGCAAGATACGACTGTAGATCTTCTGACGAGGGCATGGACGGCTGGAGACGCTTGTCAGTGCCGCGATCGATCTGCATAGGAATATGAGTGCCATCATTAACGCCTGTTAACTTTTGTTATGGGCTCTGCATGGCACACGAGTCTCGATAAGGTATCGCACTTTGTCTTATCTCGTTCCGCTACATAAACTAATTCAAAGTCAAAAACTCAAATAAAGATTCCACTTTTGTAGAAATGTTTCATAAAACACTTTTGGGTCAACATTAAAGGTAAAGGTCACAAGTAAACGCAACACCATACAAAATGGTATGCCTGCGAAATAGAAAGTTTAGCCATGTGACGTTATAGACACGGTAGTCAGTAATAACATCAGCTTTAAGTAGCCTATAGAATGTTCAACACGTCTCATAGCAATAAGAATAATAGTTAAGGCCTACCGTATGTTATGATAGCACTGGCTAATATAAAGCAAATAGAGCAACTAATTTTGTTTGGCTTTTGTTTCCATTGAGGTTTTTACGTTAAAAGTCACATGCAATTGGATCTACTTTCACGGCGATTTTTTATAGGCTATCTGACCGAAAGTTTTTAAAAATCTGTTTTAACAGTCAGCCTCTTTTACCTTTTTTGTATCCTTTAGTGATCGCCAAATAAAAGCCAAGTAAAGAAGTGTATTTCTGAGACAGGTTCATACGCAAAAAATTCCAGGAGCGGGATGCACTCGGAAAAATCGACGCAAGCAGACAGTCTGTTACAACGCACTGAATGCTTTCAGCCATCCCTCGTTCTGCTAAGTTACCTTTTAATCGCATCTGCCAAAAAGGCTGTGTGTATGTTAAAGTTGAAGTTGGATAAGTGAGTGTTAAACGAACGCATGTGCACTCCAGACAGTGGTTTAATACACTTATTCCACGGCCGCTGACAACCGGTCGTGTAGGTTTATAGCCTGCCTATTCACTGTCGTTTATTTCGTCACGTATATGCATGCACCCGTGGAGGTATTAGCACGTTATACCACTCGGGACATTATGCTAGAGATATGCAGTATTAGCGCGTGCGTGGAATAAACAATAGATTACAATCTCGGCTGTATTGCTCACGCCAGAGCGTTCGTTATTTACCGGACAACGCTTTGTTGCGATTCTGTGCGAGTTAAACCAGTTTCAATTTGTGCCGATTATCGACCGTCGCTCGGCGCCCGCCAACCATGGGCGGCGCCAGAGGAAAATCACAGAAGCAGCTGACAATATTTCCCTTGCTGTTTTTCAGCTTTCACTCTTAAATTTTTAAAAATATAAATATTTCAAATGCTTTCTTATGCTTCAAAAGGCACCGCATTGCGTTGAAGACCGGGCTCTGCTCAGAACCGCTGGAGAAGCTCACAAAACTTCAGACCTTCTATCTAGAGGTAAAAGGTAAAACGAAAAGGAGAAAAACGATTTAGAGACCCACCAATCACTTCTAATTTACCGCATATGGTTCTTTAAGTGAAAGTAAAAACATGACATAAAACACCCAATGCAACTACGCCTTTATTATTCCGTACACTTGACTACAGTAAGTATAGCATAATGAGCAGTTAAACACTACACTTACTCGTTGCACGGCATGATTATATATTAGTTTTCCCACAGTGCTCTTAGCTGGGCTTGTCCCACGTTGCCTTTCTAGTAGCCAAAACCTGGCGCGGCCCATGACAGTGTCTCATCTCTCGGCTCTTTTAAGTCTCTCATTTCGAGTCGATTGCGGGCATAAAACGGCGTCCGCGCTCTGCGCTAGCAACACGCGTCGAGAAAACCATCAGAGACATAAAAGCGGCGTTGAGATCCAATAATACAACCACACTGTTCAATCTCATTGCAGCTTCCGCAGCTGCTAATCTCTCTTCGACGTACAGCCGTAAGATGCGTGTGACTTGACAAAGACGGAATTGCCTTATGTCCTGGTTGACTTTTATGCAGGCATACGTGTACATTGCGTCATCGGACGAAACAGATCGTGGGCGAAAATACAGTTTTCTAACGAGACCACACTCAATTACACGCTACAAAGCCTACATCAGATGCCGTTAAATTTGTCTGAATTTCGCTATTTCTTGCATTTTAATATCTAAGCACAAAATTTTGTATTTAGCTTCAGAAAGCTTCGTCCTCATAATTTCCTGTAAATGTTGTTGCGACTTGCGCCCACTGATGTTTTAAGACATACTCTTTGCCGCGAAAAGTTTGAAGTGCTCATGTCACAGTTTTCGTGTGCTTTAATTATTCTATTTGGCTGACTGGCACGATCAATGACAAATTGAAATTGAACCAGTTTAACTATAAGACAAAACGTAAACCACCCCTTATCAAAAAATGTCTTCAGACTCGATCATTGCAATAAAGTGCGTACTTTTTAATCAGTTGTATATCGCAAGCACTGCCATTTTTTCTATTGGTTTTCGACATGTGTGTGATGTATACGGTAAAAAATAACAATGTTCTACACTGTGTTTCATAAAAAGGACCCCTTTATGTTTTTTCATAATTTACTCAAATTATGAGCAATTTACATGAAATTTTTACCAGTTGTAGCTGAAGAAATGCTAATTTAAAATATTTGAACAAGATATGGCAGTTGATTAAATATTTTTTGCTAGTCGCGATGTAACGCTGACGTCATAATGTGTCACAGGTACAAACTTGCTAGTCTCAACTGGTGCTGTCATTTGCTACCCTGCTTCGATGGTAAACTTGATCTGGTTCGCTAATGAAAAATGCTTCCCGTGTCAGCACTGAGCAACATGGAACATGAAATCGGGCGTCTTGTGATCCAAAAACTCTACATCTTGCAAGCTCGGTGTGATAGTGCACTGTCTTGCTCTAACATGTGAAAGACCAACTATGCCCACAGACACGTAAATTCGATCGCTTTGCACGTTTTTGTGGCTACAACTGTAAAACTTCAAATATTTGACACTAACAAACCAGATTTTTCACCACTGAAGCAGGGTAGCAACTAGCAGCACCAATTGGGATTAGCCTGTTTGTATCCGTGACACATTATAATGTCAGCGTTACATCACGATTAGCAAAAAATATTTAATCAACTGCCATATTTTGTTTAAAGATTTCGAACTAGTATTTTGTCAGCTACAACTGGTAAAAATTTCATGTAAATTGCTCATAATTTGAGTGAATTATGAAGAAAACAAAAAGGGGTCCTTTTTATGAAACATCGTGTACTTTGTTATGCACATACACCGTGAGCCGGTGTTTATCGTGGTTGTGACTCAGAGCCCGTGACGTCAACCAGTGATTCTGCGCAGTGCACCTCATCGTCATCATCGTAGTCGTCGGCGACCTCACACGGCTGATAGACCGCGTGTTAATCTGCCTCCGCAGCCACGCTTGCAAGCGCCATGATGTACGGCGCCTGGTCATTCAATTAGGCGATTTGATGGCGCCTGAAAATAGCCAGGAATCCATCCATCCGACATTACGAAACGCGTATGGCATCAAACATTAACGGCCTGTCATGCACAGTTTATGTATGATCAAGCGCCGGTGAATGCCCAACTACCAGTACGACCGTCATGAAACAAGCTTTTGGTCATTTCACTTATAGGCTACACTGCAGATCCGTTTATTTATGGACCATTGTGCCACGTTTATGTTTATGATATAATATAACTTTTTGGTAACTGTAGCTAAAAGCCGTACGGATGGGATCTACGGATGAAGTCTACGGATCACTAGCGTACGACGGTGCACTAGCAATGCTACGGATAAATAGCATGACGCAATAGCACGTGGCAACGAGCTACGTGGCAGTGCACGCGTACTAGGCTATCGCTAAAACACCGTCTCATAGGTTCACCGTCACTTGTCACTAAGTCCTCAAACCCAACGCAAGTCAGACCAAAAGGAGCCGGCAGAAAAGAGAAAGCATTGCCGATCGAGGCAAAAGCTGTGTACTGATCTCGTATTTGGAAAGCACTGCCGGATCATTCGAAAGCTATGTATTTTTAAGCCGGTCGAGCTCTAAGGATCACTGGACCCGTAAATCGCATCCAATAAACACTTATGTAAGTCCCGACAGATCGACGGATTTCCCCTAGACTGATAGGGTTCATCCGTAGGTATTGGCACCCGTAGCACCGTACCGGGAAGGTCGACGGATCGCTGGTAGCTGGTAGCCAGATACGGATACCCGTCAGTACGAGAAGCGCAGAAAGTCACCAGGCAGGCAGTCCACCGTCAGGAAGAGAACCTAGTCAGGACGGATCAGGCAGTGAACCGTCGGACAGACAATGTGATAATGACGGATCAGCCTCGAAACCCTCCGCACCGCTCGGAGGTCTACGAACCCTCGAACCCAGCAGTAGCAGCAGATAGCAGCCGTCAAGCTACGGATCCAATAGTGGCACCGGCAGCGGCAGCGGTATGCCCCGGCACAGTCATCCGTCAGTCTCAGTCACTATTCGAAGATAGTACGGATTAGAATGCAGTCCAGTAGGGATCGAGAAAATTAGTTTACGTTACATAACGTATAGACCGAGATTAATAATTATACTTTGCGATTCCGCCTATCCTCGTACATTTCTTACATTTCTTCATAGTGCCGATAAAAACCCATGTGTGTAATAAAAAAAACAAAAATCAATAAATTTAGATCACTTTTTGACTTATTCTTAAAAACATGTACCAGTATTGCAGTTTTCAGCTTATCTGTTTGGTACCGGAGAGTGTTTTTGAACGATGATCACCTGACCACCATGCAGGTCAGCAGCTGCGAGTAGTGCGAGAAAAAAAGTCATATCATTTTCTACTGCATGCAGATATCAGATCCGAAGTGTCCTTGTTCACCCGCCTGCGGCGATATGGTATAAAGCAATTAGTTAGCTGATCGATGTGTTTACTATCGTACGTACGCTGGCTGCAGTCATTCTAATTATTCTAATTCGGCGGACGCCGATTAGTTTTTCCACTGCAATCGACGGCGGGTGCATTCAAAGCAACTGCGCTCTGCAGCGAAGCACTCAGTCGCTATTCGTTCGGTTCAAATGCGTAAACTGGAATTGACTCCGGGTGACCGCGACGGTCGACAGTCGCATAAACCAACGCCGCCACTGACCTCGGGATCGCGTCTTCCCGGTCGTTGTTGTTGACTTTCGTCTCGGTTGCGGTCGTCCGAAACCTCCGACCATCATTTCCGCATTGTCGCAGGATGCCGGCCGCCCGCGCTGACAAACTTGCCGGATCAAGCGGCGCGCGGGTAATATATTGAACTCCGGCTCATTCGGATGCGGAGGAGAGTAAATCAATGACGCATCATGCAGCGTATCTCGTCTTCGCATGAGGAGTAGCGTCGATTAGTAATGTGGAGTCACAGTGAAACGACCTGACCATTGAGCGATCGATATCCCGCCGGCGCATACGATACATAACTCGACAATCGATCACCTGTTTTAGCAGTGGGATTAAATTAGTCAAAATCGGAAACCGCATGCACACAACGTCAGAGAGTCCAGTTAGCGGTGCCGTAGCCATGGTGACATCATTCAAAGTGTGTATCCAGTAGTTCGTGGAGTGATTGGAAGTGACGCTGAGTGAGCGGGTGGGCACGTGCTTTTGTCGAGTCTACCAGCTTATACCAGGCGCAAAGCTGATCGTGATCGATGTTCTGTGTCGGAGTCGCAATTACTCCGTGCTGACCACGCGTCCACTCCACCGCATGGCCACACTGACTATCGACTGACCACTGGGGCGTCCTCGCCTCATGAAAATTGGAGCAAATGCTCAAATGCTTCATCATAAAAGTAAGGGGTAAAGACTTTCATAGTCTAGAACCTAAATTATACCAACTTTCCTGAGCTTGCTGCCAAATATTTTTAGGCCCAGAATGTACCCCCAATCAACGGCGATGCCAAAACTCTTCCCAGACGTCTTGGCTAAAGTTGAGGAAAAGCGCTCAAAAATCGGAAAAAATAGGGATAAGAAGAGGGCGGTAAGAAGTAAAATGTAAAGAGAAAAATAGAGAAACTTGCTGTAAGGCAGGAAGAGACAGACGCCTCTGCTGACTACAGAGTGACCACACTGACTGGTCAGTGCATGTCATGCTGCAGTGCCGGCCTCGAGAAAACGTGCTCGACAGGCGACAAATTGCGCTTCCATTGTGAAAAGATTCTGCTGCTGACAAGGGTCATCACTCGCCCGATACAGAACAGGTCCTGCAGCAAGGAGCGCGTCGTCGTACAGTAACTCTGTTGCGACTGGTGTCATCGTATCTTAAACCTGTCTTCCGTGTTAGCTATACGATGTTGCGTAGCTCGTCACTGAAATGAGGGGCGGCGTTCAATTGTGAAAAGTGTGTTGTCAGCCATGTTGTTTTTCATTAACGCTTTTCTACTGGACAAAGCACAACATAATGACGTTTCGATCGTTCGCGATGCAGCCAACGAAGTCGGTGCCGCGGTTATTACAAATCAGTTTGTTGCGGTCTCGCGAAGAACTTGTAGAGATAGGACGATATATTGTATATTTTTCCAACTTTCTTACCTGACCGTATTTAAGTAACGGTCGAGCTCTTGGCATGGCTGTCGTCGTCTCTCTGTCCGTTTGTAACGGATGTATTGTGGCTAAGCTTTAGGTCGTAGAGGAACAGTTTTTACACGAATAATTAGCCATGTGTGATAAACTCAAACGTGTAAAATTTCAGCCATGTAGTGCAAGGGAAACACTTAAAACTGGGGGTAGAAAAATGTGCGTTTTTCGACGAAAAACTGGCCATATCTCGGAAACGATGAGAAATATGGCCAAGGTTACTATTAATCACTAATAAGAAGTGGCATACGCTTTCTTAGATAAAATAAAAATCATCGACCTTGGATGACCTTAAGGGTCACTGACAATCAGTACGGTCGGCTATCCTAGCGACAGCTGGGCTTTTT
>Ga0209671_1001868_pt1 | contig 18470 bp, 9 predicted proteins | sample WorMetHERISLAND2_2_FD_187401 | JGI IMG/M metagenome (GOLD analysis project Ga0209671, IMG submission 187401) | Marine gutless worms symbiont microbial communities from Max Planck institute for Marine Microbiology, Germany - Olavius geniculatus... | ecosystem: Host-associated > Annelida >...
GCGCCGTGACAAGCGATAGTAAAACCGCCTTAGAAACAGAACGGCGGACACTGCGGATTAATCTCATCGCAGCAAAGCAATTCGAAACTGTCTTGGAAATATGTGTGGTCATGCTGAGATTCGATTCGAGGTAGATACCAAGGTCACGAACAACGCACGGCGTATTAGAGTCATGCCCAAGTGCACATAATGCTGATCGCTTGCATCGATTGAGTTGTTATATTACGCGTGAAAGCAGTAGCGTGAAAGCAGCTATTGCTTTCATCGCGTTTTAGCCATCGTAATTTTTTCCGTCCGTCTGTCTGTCTGTCTCCGTCTGTTCGTCCGACCGTCACACGGGTGGAAAGAGATAGGGCTTTGGTTAGACCTTGGCACCACGCTACTATCGTTTGTGATCCAGATAGAGAATTTGGTATTTGTACATTAGCTTAGCGTAGACATCCCAATTTTCAGCTATAACTACTGAACCGGAAATGCTACAGGCTTTCGCGTGTCCCGTGAGCCTTAGCTCAAATTTCTTGTACCTTCTAAATATAGTACAGATTTTTCCCCAGAAATATTGCACTGTAAGCCAGCTGTAACTATGTTATTGATCGTTTGTCTTTTTGCAGCGTGAAACAAGTCGATTAAATGGCGACAAGCCAGAAGTATGTAGATATTAACTCAGCTTCTGCGGCTGATCTTCAGACACTTCCTGGCATTGGTCCCATCCGTGCTAAAGCAGTTATAAAAGCCAGAACAGTAAGTATCAATAACTGTTCCTTTAAAATGGAAGATTATCTTACTTCATGTGATTGAGTTGTAGCAAGTACCAGTATTTGCTTTAGGGCCAGTTCAAGGAAGTTGTAAGTTGATGATTGGTTTACACGGATGCTTTTTCTTACAGTTTTCCTTAGCTGAGGTGAGCATCTGTTCAGTCAAACTGACCTAGTTTTGAGGGCGTGGGTAAAATGGGGACTTGCAACCAGCATACAGGTAATATGCAGACTAAACTTGCGTGGTCTGTATTTTACTGATTGGTTATTGTGAACCGATGGAGAAGATGATAGTGAGAACAATGGATGGCAATGACAACAGATGGCAAAAACAATGGAGCTAACAACAGCAAAGTTTACAACGAAGATGGATGAATGGGAAATACAACAAGAAAACAATGGCAATGGTGGACAGGTGGCAAAGACATGGTGAAAATGATGGCAGTGATAAGTGGATGAAGAAAACGACAGCAAGGATGGAAAGATGACCAGTTGACGTAGAAGATGAACGGGTGGCGAAGACGATGGATGGGGAAGATGGTGAAGACAGAAGAGAGGTTTTTGCAACTTAAAATGACAATATACCGCACCATTAGCATGCATTAAAGCTTGATGTGTACATTGCAGCAGAATTTTCATTAGGTTTTTAGCGCAAAAGCAGCTACTGCTTTCAGCGCGTCTTAGCCATCGCAATTCTGTCTGTTCATCCATCTGTCCATCTGTCACATGGGTGGATCAGTCAAAAACGGTCTAAGCTAGGATTACCAAATCTTCACCGTCGGCTGCCTGGAAGACTCTAGTTTCAAAAACTGTAAAGCATTTCCATAAATTTGAAGGGGGTCATCCCGAACGAGAATGCTAAATGAGAGGGGGTGGACAAAATTTGCGATTTTTGGCCAATATGTCGCTGAGTGGTGGCGTGGCGTAGTTGGTAATGCGTTTCGGCTGAAACGAAGTTACTCTACGCCGGGCCCGGTTAGTACTGCGATGGGTGACTGCCTGCGGGCAGGTAAACCATCTCGGTGCAAAGCCTGCCAGCTAGGTTGACTCAGCCTTCTACCCTCCGTGGGACGGTAAAATGAGTAGTAACTCATTTATATGGGTTACGGAAGGTGGTGACCTTAGTACAGCTGATTGGGGCTGCCTAGCCAGCCGCTGCGTTAGCCTGTGTCTGCAGGCTGCACGTAGTGGCTGTGCGGCTGGCGGCTCGGGTTAGTGACGAAAAGCACATTAGAGGTGTTGTACGTGAGATGTGCTATACAAATTGACACCTTTACCTTTATCTTTTAACGTTGCAAGATAGGGCCTAGGTTACTATTAATCACTAATAGAAAGTCGTACACTGGCTTGCGATTGGCGCCGAATTCAGTGACCTTGAATGACCTTAAACGCCAAAATAAGGGGTTTTATGGATTTTTTTGGCGATTTTGGGCTGCGACACAAGTCTATATCATTCATAAAGTAGCGCCATGGAACAATCGTTATGCGATCCAGATTTACAACGCCCAGCACTAACTAACGCTGATTGATTGCATTGATTGACTTGTTATATTTTTACGTGCGAAAGCAGCTACTGCTTTCATCGCGTCTTAGCCATCGCAATTCTGTCCATCCATCTGTCTGTCTGTCTGTCTGTCTATCCATCTGTCCGTCACACTGGTGGATCAGTCAAAAGCGGTGCAAGCTAGGATTACCAAATTTTCACCGTCAGCTGCATGGAACTATCGTTATGCGATCCAGATAGAGAATTTGGTGTTTGTATATTAACTTTTCATGAACACCCCAATTTTTAGCTGATATACTGAACCGGAACTGCTATAGGCTTTCACTCGTCTCGTGAGCATTAGCTCATATTTCTTGTGTTGAGTGATGCCTCCCTGTCCTCCAATAGACAGCATTATCACATTGATGACTGTCTGAATGATAACAGGGAAGATTATTAGAACTACCATTATGTTAATTACATATGCACGCGTATAATGGAGTTCTTACAATTTTAGGTTAACCTCATTTTTGTGTTTTGTGTTTCTGTAAATGTTAAACTTTCTGTTTATTGTAAAGTTTAATCTTACCATTCCATAATTGTGTTTGTGTGCATTCTGCCTGAAAAGGCTGTCCCCGAAATGACCTATACTGTGTCGGGTGGGGCGTTAAACCCTACTCACTCACTTACTCACTTTGTTGAGTGATGTTTCAGGAAATACTAGAGATCATAATTTGAAACTTTGATTTGATTTTTTAGGTTGAGCATATTTATGTGACATTATTTAATCTAGTTATTCTGTAAGAAAGAAATAATTTAGTAACTGAACCGTACAAGTGATTACACTTTTGTTAAGTTGCTGCCATTTGTATCATGTCTGTTTACCTTTGTGGCATGTGTTATTTTTTGTCCAGAAGCTTGGCCATTTTCACAGCGTAAATGACCTTGAAAAAGTAGCAGGTATCAGTTTGTCAATTCTGCAGAAGAATTCGGCCAGTCTCACATGTAGTCAGCCGGCACCTTGTAGATGTCTGCAGCATGCAGAAAGCAGGTTTGTTCTGTTGTAGATATTACTCCCATGTAGTTCATAATGTTGCACGTGCATTAATTGGGTAATGTTGTCACAAATGTGTGATGCAAAATATGTCACTTATAAACTATGTTTGAAAATATGCTTGTCAGTTACTTAGCACTCTTAGTACAGGCACATCTGAGGTCATAGCTTTTATGGACTATGGACTTTTATGAAAAAAATGGCAGAATTAATTTTGCTGCCATTAGATTGGCTCATTGCAGGTCAATACAACCTTGTAGTTTGATCGTCTGTTGGGCATATCAGTGTCGAAAATGGTACTGTAATCTATATGTATCAAGTCCTATGCATGCGAAGTAAGCAAAATAACGCAAGACATTGTTGGCGGTAAACAGCCGTTTATTGCACTTTTAACGTGTAGTGGCGCAAACAAATTCAAATATCAAGCAACCCGTTATTTAGTTCAAAATTTGATCAAACCAAACAAATTTCAAACAATCGAGTATAGGGTTAGAACGATACCAAAAAAGCTACCCAATACCCAATATTATTGGATTTTGCCAATACCCAATACCAATACCGATCTGCTTCCTGCCACGTTTTCTGCTAGAGCTAGACATGAGAAGGGAAGTGTATTGTGCTAACCGTGCTAGCCAAATAGTGTTAACTAATTAGCACTAGGATCTGTTTGGTCTCCTTTGCTGGCACCTGCATTCAGCCCACCATTTGAGTGGTGCAGTGTCCTTTCGCTCTCTGTCCATTTTCATTGCCTCTCAGCCTATGCCCTTGCCATGACTTAGTATGCACTGTACCAGGAATAAGAGATGCCACATTTGATCCTCACTGCAGGGCAGTAGCAGTGGCAATGTGGTATCAGATTAAATCGTGCAGCACACTGCCTAATAACCCTCTGTCTCACATGCCAGTGGGCCAGTAGTTGTTACCACAAGAGTGCACAGTGGCTGGCAACGGTGGTGTGAATGTCTGTGGCTGCTCACGGATCAACAAATTATACAGCTTACTCAGGGTTCTCACGCCTCTGGAAAGTCCTGGAAAAAATTCCTGGTTTGTTGATGAATTAACTGGGGCTTATAGATAAACAACGTGCAGCATATACTCACTGAAATACAAAAAAAAAATGAAATTTTAAAATAGTTTTCTGCCAGTTTTTACTAATGAAGAATTTTCTGCATTGAATTGTTCTCTGTAGGGCTATCCTGTTGTTTGTCTTTATATTTAAGGATTTTTTTTAAATTTTAGAGGTCCTGGAAAAACACTTGTCCTGGAAAAGTCTTGTAATTTTTTGTCAGTAGCAGTCCAGGAACCCTGCTTGCAACAATAACCTACGTATACGCTAGGCCTATAATGAGTTTGGAACTTTGTAAACTTGGTAGCAAAGAGCCTTGCGCTTGACTCTTATGCAAAGATGCGCCTGCTATAAGCTAGATCCGCACATGACGTCTAAGTGTTAAATTAAACCAACAGCACAGTCTTTTTACAGCTTGATGTAAACTTGGACTGTGAGCATTATGTAGGCCTAACCTGACTCTGGTAATTAAACCCTAGATGGACGGATGGACGGCGATCAACTGACCGTGCCACTCCCACCCGCTGCAGTGGACAGACTGACGTTCATAACACTAGGAGCACTTCACTTCCAAGTTCACATACCTGAATCAGTGTAGTACGTAATAGTCGGCCGCTCCTGGTTTGCATTACTAGTTAGTATTAACGTGTATGCATGCACAATGGCGTGAGGAGGCGAGAGATATTGGATAATTGCAGTTACCTATGCTGGCATGCTGCTTTCCTTTGACCACTCTATATGTAGCATGCACTTTCCCCCCTCCCATTCTTCCTGTGATGGGTGCAGCGCTAACGCTTAGACAACAATCATGCATGGTTGCTGAACAATTAGCAAACGTAGCGCCGTGTGCTGATTGTATACGTCCACGTCAGTTACTGAAATTAGGCCTAGAGTGTGAGATGGCGCATAGCGGAGAGGGGATAATCCTTCCAATCTCTCATGAATGGCGACCGTTCTACAGGTGCGCCTACCCCACCCCACTCTTCCTGCCACTGTTGTTTGCTAGAAAATCGAGATTATCGTTGTGTAGTGGCCGCTGCCCACCGCCGACTGCTGTTTGATTGCGGCTTACGCAGAAGACAGCAGCGGGCGGCGACCACTTATGCTTAGTGAGCGGATATCGGATATTGGTATTGGATTTCACAGTCAAAAAAATATCATCCAATACCCAATCCACCCCAATACCAGCCAGTATTGGCCAATACCTGGTATGCCAATACTAGTATCGTTCGAACCATATCACTTTACATCCCTGAATTATACATGCTAAATGCTCGTCCTTGTACTCAGCCAGCGGCGTCATAACATTAAAGGAAAAAGTGCAATGAAACAGTGGTTAAACTATTGATATACATGCAGTTTTGTGTGAATGATCACTATTCTGTTGTTCTGCAGTCAGTGAATGATGTTGCTGGTTGCAGCCGTGTGACTCGGAGTTGGACTGTGGCAATGGCCAGGAAGCGCCACCTAGCCACGGCTGTTTCACGTCGGTCACCATATTGGATGCGCTGTCCTCGAGCTGTTCATGCCGACACAAACACTACTGACACTGCTGATGCTGGTATGCTTCGAGACCTGAACCAAGACACCGGAGCAGGCTGCGATGGCTGTAGGTTTCCAGTTAGTACGTTACATGCGTCCGGCCGTGGTACAGAACTATCAACATCGAGTTCCCATCCACACAAGATACAAGCCTCTAAAAGTCACGGTGCCTCCAGTCGATCGAGTCGTCTTTCTGTGAAAGGTTCTGCTGATGGCAGGAAGCTGATTGGTACTGAAGCAGCTGAATCAAAGTCCAACGAAGGGCATTCTTCTTCTTCCGGCTATGAGAGTATATGTAGCCGACTGCATGGCGGTGATGGCGGAGAGTGTTCTACGTGCATCACAGCTCACTCCAGTGACTGTGCTGGAGTTTTATCTGGGCCGACCAACTGTAACCATTCCTCATGTCCGAGGCTGTCATCAGCAACCGCTCATGTTGACAGACCCTGGGTGTGTACACGCACACTGCTTACTGCATGTCAATGGATGCAGTTAATTCTCAACTCTTAGCTAATAACGTCTGATGTCTATGCATTAGATCTCAAGATAACTTTGATCTAGCATGAAGGTACCGTAGTCAGTTTTGGTACTATAGCATTGCTTATTAATGGTTTTTTATGTTGTTAAGCTGCAATATGTTGCTTTCTGTCTTTCTTTTCGTGTATGTGATTTTTGTCAATTAGATGCTGATAATTAATATGTACAGGGTGCGGCAAAAAAGTGGACCCCTAAAGTTTTTCGCTTTTTCTCAGCAACCATTTGGAATTTTAATTCAGAATTTTACATACTTATTTACTAAAACCTTGTACATCTAACTGCCAAATAAAATGTGATTCCGTTGAAAAATGATGAAGTTACAGACTTTTTAACATGACCGTTTACCGATTTTTCAGCATTCAGAAATGTTCTGGCTACAACACCAATTTAATAACAGCGATGAAACAACACAGTTAAATAATGATCAGATGCCAGAATTCCATTGTCACTGTGAATGTTTGAAGTGTTCACCGCCGGCTCCAAGCTACAACACCAGCCTTCAGTCGCCTTATTTGAGAAATCTTTTACAGCCTTGTCGATCGGTTGCTGTGGCAGGTTGCCCCAGATAGCCTGAAGCGCTTCCTTGAGTTTGACGCTTGTTTTCAGCTTTGTTTTAAGCTTGTGCTAAGCCTCCAACATTGCACCCCATACGTGATAGTCCATTGGGTTTATATTCGGCGAATTTGGATGCCATTGGTTTTTGTGGTGATATTTGGACAGCTGGCCCACAGCCAGTTCTGTGCGCTGTGCGGCGTTGTGCGCTGTGTGTGCTGACGTGCCGTCCTGCTGGAAGATGAATCTGGTGGGCAGCTGGCGATTGCTTTAAAGGAACGATAATTTAATGATAATTTATAAACAATATAAATTACTGTTTATTAAAACATCACTGTGATGTCATCAGCAGTAACATGTAACCAGTTTTTGAAAATTAAATAGCAGTTTTAGCTTGAACATTTTTAGTGCTGAAAAATTGGTAGATGGTCATGTTAAAAAGTCTATAACTGCATCGTTTTTCAACAAAATCACACTTTACTTGGTAGTTGGATGTAGAAGGTTTCAGTAAATTAAACTGCAAAATTTCATATTAAAAGCCCAAACAGTTGCTGAGAAAATGCCGAAAAACTTTAGGGGTCCTTTTTTGCCGCATTCTGTAGAACGTCATATTTGAGCAATTGTCTACATTTTTAAGGGGGGGGCTCTATCTGTCTTAAGTATCTTTGAAGAAATTGGCTGCTGTTGCCATAATCAAAGGTAGATGATCATCACTTGTAAGTTTCCATGGCTGGCAGTTGTTTGAGATATTGTGCTTGTAGGTCAGTTGTGCATGTGTGCTTGAGTTGGTAATTTTTCTCTGGATAAAGTCTGCCCATTTGATGTTGCAGATGAAGTTGATTGATCCCGACAGTCGTCATCAGCCTGAGACAGACAGGCCTAGTTCAGACTGCAATACAGCTTGGTAATGTGGTGTATTCTGTTAGCAGACAGCTATAGACATCATTAATACTGTATGGTAATATGGTTTACGTTCCTGACAGATGGAAGTTGAAACTTAGATTTTGTTTGCTTGGGTTCAGAACAGTTTGGGCAGCAGATTGGTGATCCTTTCAGTTTACAATCTTGAATGAAATAGCAGTTATAGGTCTTCATAGCCAGACAGTCTTCCATTCTGCTAAACTCTTCACACACGTGTTTATGTTTCCCAAGAACTTGCATTATCAGTACTGATAGTGGATATAAATAAAGTGTGTGGTGAATAAATGAATAAATGCTCTTAAGTGGGTCGTAGGTACTACATAACTGTCATGGTTAGAGGAGCAGGCAAGAAGATTCCAATATGAAAGTAGAAATGATTTTATTGCCTTACTTTCTGCGGCCATATCAACAAAACATGGAGATTTGGTTTTATGTTTTTCAGTACTATGATACACACATAAGGTGCAATATTTCACTTTTCATTATTTTTTTCTGGCTTTAGTGCTTTAATCCTGATACCGATTATCCAGAAAGCAAAACTCCAGTCGTATTCCAGTGCCGTGAGATGCCCTTAGTACCATGTGATTTTTTGGAAACTGCATTTATAATGACTTTTAATAAATAATAGTAATTAGCACTGAGTCCCAAGTTGCACTCTTACTGTATAAAAATATCTGGGGCCAAATTTTTTAAACTTCTTAGGAAGATCTTTGGAAGACTTCTTCTCCAAAGAAAGTATGCAGATTTTCAAAACTTCTTTGAGAAATGTTTTGGAAGAATTTGAGATCTTCCAAAGAAGATTTTGAGAAAGGGTGCGCAATTTTCAAAACTTCTTTGGAAACTTATTAGGAAGAATTTAGGCAAATATATAGGAAAGCACTAACCTTGTCCTACACGGAGAAAGCTTTGTAATAAAACGAAATTTGCAAAAAAAGTACGCAATGTTGACACTTAGCTTAGACGTCATATGTGACGTCATAGGTTATTTGCGTAACGCTGCGGTAAAATCAACAATGAGTAAGTAAAGGAAATTGACGTTGGGTCAACTTAAAAAACGAAGCGGTGTGTAAAATGCATTTCTCGTCGACGTGCTAAGATAAGAAGTTTTCCTAAGAAAATTCCCAAGAAGTTTTGATTACGTCACATGATCGGTATAAGTGCATCTGATTGGTTGAACTAGTTTAGGAAGATAAGAAAAGAAGTTTTTTGGAAACGCAAAGAAAGCTGTTGAAAATTTGGATAAGAAAACTTCTTTGGCATTCCTAAATCATCTAACATAGGAAGATCTTTGGAAAATGTCTTAGGAAAGTTTCAAAAATTTGGCCCCTGATTCTTTGCCCTTACTCGGTGTTGTTGTCAAAAATATGTACATGTTTGTATGCACACGTGTTTGTTGTAACATGTTTACATGTGTGTCCATATTATGCCGTTGCTGGTTGTACTTTTTAGTTAGCTTTTTGTATTTTTCTACATGGTGTAGTAATGTGGTTTGACTGAGTGATGTTTTGGTAGTTAGTGGCTTATATAGTATGCATTGGATGCTGATTGTGATGCGGCAGTTTCAGCCATGATCGTTCAAAGTCGCCCATCTACAGGAAACAACGAATACCTTCACGCAGCAATCCTCCGCCAATGATGTCTTCCTGGCTCGCTACTTTCCAGGTCTCTAGTCTTATTGTCACAGTACATTTGCCATTTACCAGTGCATATTAGAGACACTGTATTTAATGTCATAACTGCATCACATGTTGTTGCGTGATTTTAAAGAAATATTTCACCGATACACTTGGCAGCAAATGTGAAAAAGTTTTCACTGAAGATTGCACAATTTTGCAAATGTGTTGTTTCTTTACCTTGTGAAACTGTTAGCTTTTTGGTGTTGGTTTTAGGCTACTGGTAATCAATATGGATGTTTGTTGTTATGTGGATTGGTGCAAACTCGCAAGGTGGAGTATCAAGAAAGCTTGATACATTCACGTTGCATAACATGCGTGGCTGATAACTGCCACAATGCTGTGTACGTTGTGTGTAGGGCTGGAGTCATGTCGAGCGACTGTTAGCTCTGGATGAGTTAGTTGCACTGTGTGATGCTACGCAAGTACGCCACGTGATGCAAGTCATCGAACCTCAATTTCAGCGCGACTTCATTTCTCTTCTGCCAAAAGAGGTTGCTAACTATTGTTCTTCAATGCATAACTACTACATCATTTTTGATAAAACATGCATTGTGAGAATAGTGGATATGTTTGTTGTGAATTGTTAAGTTTTGTTGATCTTTCTGGACCATTCTGTCAGTATATAGACTTAACTAGTACTGTTTGTTTTCAATATCCATACTGTGCCTCTGCCTGAGTGATTTAGCCTGCATGTTAGTTTGCTTACAGTTATCAGCAGCATGTTGATATCATTCAATACTGGTATTCTTGTACATTGGATGATTATTAGTCTACACAGAAGTGATAGCTTTCGGAGTGGACTTATGTTTTGCTGCAGATGTTTTTATTTATTTATTTCTTTATTTGTTCACCACAGTATCTTCGAGCTCCGTCTGCCGATCACCGCAAATTTTTGCAAGATAATCAGTTGTGGGCCAAATTTTTTAATGCCGGTCCAAAATTTTGAAGGGCTTTCCCCCTCCCCCAAAAAAATTTTAGGAGCCAATAACATGCAAAATTTTGCATGATTTCGGACAGCTTCAAAGTTTGACGGCGAATATCTCTGGAACAGATGAATATATTTAAAATTAGACAAGTATTTGATCTACCGCGATTCCTCCTGCATTAGGCGAAAAAAGTCTGGTGAACTTTGGTCCAGAAATTTCGGAGGTCTAGAGGTGTAATCATACCCACCCAAATCAACTTTTTCAGAAAACCATATTTTGGCCCCTAAGGGGTGCTGCATCCCCAAATTTTTACACACTAGAGAATGACCAAGTCTTGCTAGCGCATCCCCACTGGGGATGGGGGTCCCCTTTACAACTTTTTTTCAAAAGTCGGTCAAAAATTGGCTTAAAATTCAGAGTATGAGCTTCAAGATCTTTGGAGCCCAAGGGTGCAGCCTAACAAAACTTTGCCATGTGACATGCCGCTAGGTGGGGCTGATAAACTTTTGGAGGGCACTACTCCCTTAAAATTTGCGAGGGCAAAAAACGTCCAAAATTTAGTGCATTTTACGACAACTTTTGACTTTGACTGCGAATATCTTTAGAATGGATAGAGATATTGACAAGTGGTAAACGGCATTGTCAACTACGATTTAACTTCCGTGTTAAACAAAAAAAATTGGTGAACTTTGATCCACTAGCACCAGAGATTACACGGCTCATATTTTCAGACCCTAAGTCGACAGCGCTCTTTCTGTGTATGCTAATGCATTTGAGTTTGGGCCATGTGACTTTGCTACCGGGGGAATTTCAGTCCTCTGAATCTCCCCCAATTGGACTGATGGCACATTGGGTTTTGCCCCAAATTTCTAGTTTTGTATTTTGTGCTAGCTGGCATGATCAGTTAATCGATTGGTTGATTGATGCTGTACTAGTTGGCACTGTACGTTCTGTCGTTCCTGGAGCCACGTGATTTGGCGCGGGCGTCACAGACCTGTCACTACTGGCATGTACTGGCTGAGGACAACTTGCTGTGGAGGGAGAAATGTCGTGAGGAAGGGTTGACTGACAACACAGTGGTCTGGGGCGGTCGAATCACACGCCGGCGACCTCAGACACGCGTCACTAACACTGCATCAAGTGCGTCGGCAAAAATTGCATGGAAGAATGTGTACAAGCGACAGAAGATGATCGAAAACAACTGGAGTCAGTCTGCATTGCAGCCGCCGAAGGTAGTTCTCTCATTAGCCCAGTGTCCTACATGTGCTCCATTGCAGCATAGGATAAGCTCAGCCCATTTCTTATTTGAGTACATTGAGTGTCTATATTGAACGCTGTGTATTATATTGAGTGTATATACACTATAAGGCAGCTGAATGATGGTAGGTTTATTAGCATGAGTATATGTTTAATTTTTTTATTAATTGCATATTTGTTGTTGATGCTTTTTTCATAGTATAGATAAATATGATGCTGGAAGATGTGTAGAAAACTACTGTAGCTGTTCTTGACTGTCAGAGCAGTCAAACTTTAACTTTATTATAACCAGCTACCATTACTTTTAAGTGTTTAACTTGTTAAACCAGCAGATTTTTTCTATGTTGCTTCAGGTTACATTATGTTGTTCGGAATTGTTGTAACAGCAGTTTTTACGTGCTTTATGCTTTTTTTGACTTACCAACGAAGTCTCAAACGTCCCACATTTGCTAACTAGTTTACACAGTGTTTGTTGCATGTTTTACTACACACCATCTGCCAGTGAGTCTGTCATGGCCTATTGTTTTTTGTGGTTTTATTTACATTTGGTACTACACTGTGTCTCAATAAAGCATAATATTCATACCAAAAATTATCAACATTTGATAATTGGTTTTCAAGTTACAGTCAAAAATGTTGGGGATGCTTTTTTGAGACACAGTGTAGTATTGTTGTGCTTCCACATTAATAGACTGCAGTGTGGGTTTTGCTTATCCATCTATAGCTGCGTTTTGGATGCTTAACGTGTTTGTGTTTGTTCATAGATATTAGATAAGTACCATACACATGTGCTAATTAGATACTATATGCCGAAGCATGAAAAACAAATTTACTAGTATATTGCCTCAATACAACAAGACAAAACTTTTTTGAATTTTTTGTCTGCATGCTGTCAGCAGAAACTAAAACTGTTAGCAATATTATTATCATTAGCATATTTATAATATATTCATCTATGGCACACTTAACTTGTTCATGGTTGTTAGGCCATCCAAAACGCAGCTTGTATGTTTATCTCTGTCCTATATCGTCTTGTAACTTCAAGACTAAAAGGCATAGAAAAAATGCAGGAGTATCCAATGTGCCAGTTTTTAGTTTAAAAGATCGAAGGTAATGATCATGGTTGCACAGCTGTAAGTGCTGGAGCAGCATATTTGCTAGTTATCTGCTTAGCCGTAACAAACACTGACAGAGGTGATGGTGATATGTATGACTGCAGCTGTGTTGGGGTTTATTTGTTGCAGGTGCTGAAGGGCCATGATGATCATGTCATTACATGCCTGGAGTTCTGTGGCAACAAGATAGTCAGCGGTTCTGATGATAACACATTGAAAGTCTGGTCAGCTGTCAATGGCAAGGTTGCTTGTCTTCATTATTACTTTTTTACCTTTTTTGTAATCATATTGTCGCACAAGTTATTAGGCCCATTTTATTTGTAACATTTTCTTGTTTATTTCCGACAATGCCAGCCCGTTAATTTTGATAGAAATTATTTATTACCGAAGTAATTTTTTTACTAGCTGCTCCCAATTGGTAGAATGTTATTTATTTAGTCATTGACTATGTTTTGGATGCATCTTTGACTGCACTCTGCTAACCTTTATTGTTTTCTTTGCTTGCAGTATTTAGAGTTTAATGAATGTGTGCATTGTGCTACGTAAAACAATCTGCGGCTTCCAGCAGACAGTTGATACACAGCTGGTGAAACTATATTATTGACGCACAGTGATCACTGATTATTTGCTGCTAGTATTGCTCAGCTGGTTGTGTTGTGATGATGCTTAAGAAATACAATTCACCGAATTAGTAAGTAGTTTCTTACACATCAGCACAAAATAGGCTATTCAGTGCCATAAACGATGAAAAGCATTCAACTTCTGTGTTGTAAGATATGATAAAAACTTGGTAAGATCATGGTTAATGTTAGTGTATAAATGTCGGCAAAGAAACCAACATTGCTTTGTGGTGGTCCTGGTGGAGCTGATGATACTGGGCCTAATATGGACGATGTTTGTTCGTCATCGACGTCGAGCGCAACTACAGAAAATGCTGGCAAAGTCCGTTAGTGGCTTGCTTCAAAGTTTGGGGTCAAGGTCACGGTGGGGTCATATATGCCCCCAAAATGCACTTTTTGGCTTTGCGGCTGTCACACGTTGGCAGAGGCATAATAGTCGACAGAGTCGTAACCCCCATCTAGTCGGTCTAGTTACTGCACTGCTAAGTCACCTATACTTGCTTACTGTCAGTGCCTGCGGACGTTGGTCGGACACACTGGTGGCGTCTGGTCATCTCAGATGTCTGGCAACACGGTCATCAGCGGCTCAACTGACCGTACAGTCAAAGTATGGAACGCCGACACTGGCCAGTGTGTGTTCACGCTGTATGGACATACCTCCACCGTGCGCTGCATGCATCTCCATGAAACCAGGTACATCATCCATTGTATCGTTGCTCTATTGTCATTACCGCTTAACATCTGTAGTACTTGGATATCTAGGGTCCAAATTTTAAGGGCTTATCATTACTTTTATTTTCCAAAATTTATGTCACTAAGAACCACCTGATTTTTATTAGACTATAATCCCATGCGGTTCTATTGGTTTTCTGACAGATTGCTGACAAGCCAAAATTTATTGGGATAATTCAATATAGAGATTTTAGCAAAAAAAGGGTCATCAGATTATAGCCATAAAAAAAGGATTATTCCCTTAAAACCAACATGTTGCCGCTATTTTGTGATTTTTTTAATGGAAAAAATGCGACCATTTTTTACTATTTTACGCATACAAAATGATCATATCCCCATCCCCTTCTTTCATATCGCCATACCCCCTATCGGCAATTTTATATTTAATATTTATGCAATATATGCACACATACAAGCACTTGCAGTTGTTTGTTTATTTGCAGTGAATTGTTATTATTATCATTTAGTGCTAATGTGTGTTCAGTTTGTACTGAGTCAACAGATGTTTTTATTATAGAGTGCATAAATAATGATCATTGTGTGAAACTTGAGTTATGTTGACATTTTACCTCGTTTCTGTGTCTGACTGTAGAATATTTTCGCATTTTTTACACTTGTTTTAAAGTTTATTGTGTTTTAAGGTTTGTTGTAATGTTTATTTACTTCTGTGATATACCACATTTAAGGTGGTAGTGTGTTGATGTTACATTACGGTACAGTTTAGCATGTTAGTGAAGCTGTACATGGCTAGAATGTAGTATAGAGTGAATCAGTCTTAATAGTAGAGCTACGTCATGGTTAGTAGCACAAATTGCAGTATATGTTATTGTGTGATAAGTGGCTGGTGAGTTTATCTTGTGATGCTATGTTGCACGTGTGCATAGCTAGGGTATGGAGTGTATTCGAGTGTATTGTCTGTCACGCACAGGTTAGTGAGCGGGTCTCGTGATGCCACGCTACGTGTGTGGGACATTGTATCGGGTCACTGTCTGCATGTGCTCATCGGTCACGTCGCCGCAGTACGTTGCGTCCAGTACGATGGCCGGCGGGTTGTCAGCGGTGCCTATGATTACGTGGTAAAGATCTGGGACCCGGAGTCTGAGACGTGTCTACAGACACTCTCGGGACACACAAACAGAGTCTACTCGCTGCAGGTTCCATTCTTTTCCGTCACACTTTGCAATACAGTTCGTGAGACTTATTGCTAAAAACTTTCAAAGCTCTTCGTCGTATGAAAATAAAGGACTGAATTGTGCCTGTCAGGTGATGCCACTTTTGACAGTATTATCCTGATGCACATACATAAAGTCGCCAGTACTATACACTACATTGGTAGAATTTTTTATTTACTTTTATGATATATGACATTTAACATGGTAGTGTGTTGACATGAATTAGATCATGCTGAAAACGTAATTTTATCTTCTTCTTCGTCTTTGTGCCAAAATCATCAAAGTTGTTGGAAATTTGACGAAGTTTTGATGAACACAGTTTTGGTGATGCAGTGCAGTTGCAGCATTCTGTGTGGTGCAGCGAATTGAAGTGTCATCTGTTTGAGTTGTGAATTTGATGCATTGGTGTTGACAACAGTTTGATGGGGTGCACATTGTGAGTGGGTCGTTGGATACATCAATCCGTGTCTGGAGCGCTGAGACCGGGGCTTGCCTGCACACGCTGATTGGTCACCAGTCGCTGACCAGCGGAATGGAGCTCCGAGACAACATCCTCGTGTCTGGCAACGCTGATTCCACTGTCAAGGTCTGGAACATCACTACCGGACAGTGTCTGCAGACACTCCAAGGTTTGTCATTGTTTTGATGCTGTCATTTTTTATGCAGATTTAGTAAACTTGAATTTTGCATATCATGTTAGTTTGCTGTTAGGATTTTGCTGACAGAAATATGAACAGTTGTTTCTGGTTTATACCATTTGCATTATCTCGTCAAGTTTTGTTTTTCTCTAGTCTTTTTGAACAAATACACAGCAATATAACCCGTGTTGGCTGGATCGTTTATGTAATTGTATTGTTGTTAGAAGTTCAAATTCTTTAAATTGTGCACAGAAATTGAATATACAATTTATTTCATCGTTCATGGTGCCATTGTGGCAGCAGTGAAAGCATCGCTTTATCTGTTTATTATATGTTTCTGACTAAAACTGACTTTTCTCTGTAACAGTTGTGCATGAGTCACCAAAGGTTCTTTGTATAAGTATGTGCTGAATGCTGATGTTAATAGTCACTTCATTCAACTAAGATAATGAACTCGTTTATTTCATTGAATAAATTTGTAGGTTTGTTTGATACGATGCATCCTAACAACTTGCTCATATCTATTTTATTCTCCGCCATAGCTCATTTGATGGACAGTTGTTATGACAAGGGCAGCAGTCGTTGTCGAAGCTTCAACAACAAACTAATTACAGGTTGTAATTTGGTGAATTCTTCGGATAGTTTATTGCCGCACTTGTTTGTTTGTCGTCACAGGCACCAACAAGCACCAGAGTGCAGTCACATGCCTTCAGTTCAATCGACGCTTCGTTGTGACATCGTCCGATGATGGGACGGTGAAGATCTGGGACTTGCGAACTGGAGACTTTCTGCGCAACCTCGTTGCGTTGGACAGTGGAGGCAGTGGTGGCGTCGTGTGGCGTATCCGCTGCAGCAACACTAAGCTTGTGTGTGCTGTTGGCAGCCGCAATGGCACCGAGGAAACCAAACTACTTGTCCTCGACTTTGACATCGATGACGACCAGCTAGCCACATCCCAGTGTTAGATTATTGTTCACCAGTGATGCCGTCAAGTCCATGTAGTCCAACTCCAGTGGGGTTAAATCTGAGTCTAGCAAATTCAACGAGACAGAATATTTGTAAAATTTGTGTTCACGGCCTGAGCTTGAATGCCGTCCAGTGAAAAATAACACAGTGCAGTGTTAAATATTAGTTAATCAATTGTCTATTGATTTTATTTTAGCAAAAGAATAACTTAAGATATACTTAAGATATCTGCTGGGCACATTCACTGCCAAGTCATGCAGCCCCGCGTCTTGGTCTAGTGCATCTGAGACACAAGGGTTCGACTTTAAGTTTTTGTTTTTATTCTGGAGGATAAGAATCCTAGTGTGAATCCTGATTATAAGAACTCAACAGTCTGTGTGCCCTGATGACATAGTCTTCAGTTACTGCTGCTGTGCATGCATATATCGATGGGTCAGAGTTGGTTGGTTATTGGTGATTTTTCACTGTTTGTATGAATCATGTTACGTTGGTTTTTCTTTTTTTCTTACTGGTGTCATGCTAACTCTGTATGAATAATTGTACGGCTACGTAAAGTATTGGCTGGATGAATAGCCTCCTGTGTGTACATAATTTAATGTAGTTTAATTATATTTTCATAATTTTTTGGCAAGAATTGTTAGGCCTTAGATGCTTTATTTCATTAAAAACTGACAAAAATAACCGTCATTGTTGGCATACATTTTTTGTAAATTTTGTCGACGTGATTGTGACATCGTTAAAATTCAACGTGCAGGCTAAGATCAAAAGGCCTTAGTAGTGTACTAGTGCTCCATGAATTTACTAGCAGAGAGATCGAATGGATTTGAGATGTGTATGTGTGCGTGCGTGCATGTGAAGACTAATGTGGGTGGTTGCTTTTGGTAATATTATATTAACTCGGAAAAGGTTTTTGTTAAAACAGTTGTTATAGAAGCTGTAATGGTGTCAACGTTGTGAGTGGTTTGTCAGTGGAAATATAAATGAAATACTGAAGTATAAATATACTGAAATATAAATGTTTTGGTTCACTGAGTTGCTGCTTGTGTGCTATGTGGTGGTGACACGGTGGCGATGGAAGTGGGGCTTGAACTAAGCTCTGATTAGATAAGAGGAAGGATTATTAGAACTGCCATTATCAATATACATGGTGTTTCATAAAAAGGACCTCTTTTTGTTTTTTTCATAATTTACTCAAATGATGATCAACTTACACAAAATTTGTACCAGTTGTAGCTGAAGAAATAGTAATTACCTCCGCCAAGGAGGTAATGTTTTTGCCGGTTTTTGTTTGTTTGTTAGTTTGTTTGTCTGTGTGTTAGCAAGATAACTCTAAAAGTTATGGACAGATCTTTCTGAAATTTTGAGGGTATGTCGGGCATGGCATAAACTACCAGTGATTCAATTTTGGGCGTGATCCGGCAGGAATCCTGGATTCTGGATTACTTTGAAATTTTCGTT
>Ga0209671_1001870_pt1 | contig 18467 bp, 10 predicted proteins | sample WorMetHERISLAND2_2_FD_187401 | JGI IMG/M metagenome (GOLD analysis project Ga0209671, IMG submission 187401) | Marine gutless worms symbiont microbial communities from Max Planck institute for Marine Microbiology, Germany - Olavius geniculatus... | ecosystem: Host-associated > Annelida >...
AAAGGCTTTAGGAGCCAAAAATTCTGGGGATTAGTTTTGACTTTCGTTTGCATGGAATAGTTTTATTTTTTAGTATCGTAATTATTACTGTGCAGCAGTCAAGTGTCAAATCCAGAGATGTGGTCTCGGTCGAGACGTCTCGATCTCGAGACGATCTCGAGACGTACTAACGTCTCGTCTCGGTCTCGTCTCGGACAAAATCCTCAATGTCTCGGTCTCGGATTAATGCGTCTCGGGTCTGGTCTCAGAGTAATATGTCTCGGTCTCGTCTTTGTAGGTCTCGTCTCGGGTCTTGGGTCATTGCGTCTCGTCAAGACGTTTTGTGCAGGCCCTCGCCGTGCATACTGTAGCTGCAGTTAGAGCGATATTAACCAGCATGACATTGTGGCTTAGACATATTCGTTTACAGTGTCTTTACTTTTTCATTTACTTCTTTATCATAAAGCAGAATTATGTCATGTCAGTTTTTTTTCGTCATAAAGTGACCTAGAAAATGCGTACCACGGTGTGAGTTAATTAATCCGTATAATTTTTTCATTGTCAATGTCTTTCACCATACGCTACGAAAAACGTCTCGGCGAAACGTTGAAGCTCCCGAGACTATCGAGAGTCTCGGGAGCTTCAAGGTCTCGGCCAGCGTCTCGGAAGCTGCAACGTATCGTCTCGGTCTCGGACAAAATTTTGAGCGTCTCGGTCTCGTCTCGGAGACATGGATCTCGGGTCTCGTTTCGGTCTCGGCTCAGAAGGTCTCGTGCACATCCCTGGTCAAATCACGTTAATCACAGTCGCTTTAACATAGGCCTAAGCCCGACTTGTGACACTGCGTCTTTTAAACGGAACCTTAAAACATTACTTTTTCAGCGAGCGTTTTATCTAACCTTGATTAACTTTTGAAAATTTGCACACTATTTTGGGATATACTTTTAAGGCTTTTGTTGTACTGCACTGGTCATTCGTGTACATAAGTGATTATTTTTTGATTGATTGGTTGGTTAATATATTCAGATGTTCCTGTTGCCGGCGCGGATTCCCCATTCACCGCAGAGGAGCGAAGACACCGTCGGGCTTGTCATCGAACGGCTAAGAACGCCGGCCGAAATCGACGGACTTAGGTAACATCTAGGGAAATGGATTATGGATACGATGGGTATAGATACTGTTAAGCTGATTACTGAGTCTGTTTATTCTGCTATCGGTACTGTTTGGTTGCAATTTTCAATGCATATTTTTGACTGGGCTTTAGACTACCTTCGAATCTCCCTATCTCAGGGGCACACAGCTTCCGGGACAGACAGATTCGGGGAGATTCACAGGCAACAAGCACATAACTCGTAACTTTCAGGTTACAGTTTGATTCTCACTGGCGGTCATCTGCAAACAACCTCGAGCAAGTTTTACCGTGTGCTCAAGCCAACTCAGCCTTTTACCCTCCGTGGGATGGAAAATGAGTAGCTTACGGCCTACGAAAGCCTTGTGTGGCTGACTGGAGCGGTGGTATGTCTGCTTGCTTCAAACCGCGGGTCCAATTGTTCGCTGACGCTGGTTATGGATGGCCGCATAGTGCGCTGCGGTATCACTAGCTTATGCCAATCAGCTGCCAATTCCGAAATTGTAAAGCCGTTTTGGTCTTGCGTCCGTCTCATATAAGTAGTGATATAACAAGTACCGGAATTTACTCTTTTTTTATAAAACGCATTATGTTTTGTTTGCTGGAGCGCAGATTTTACGTGCACGATGTAGAAGACAGGCCGACGGTGACAACTTTGTACGAGACTTGGTTTCACTGGCAGACCGGCAAATACCAAATGGCCGACAGCATCGCCGCGTCAGTTTCATATAGATGCTAGACTATTTTTATTACGCCTATGTATAAAGTTAAGTTGGTTAGTTTTTTGTTATTTTTTGTCAATATACCAAACACTAGCAGTGTTATTTTTGGCCGACCGTTAGGCCGAGATGTTAAAGCCTCGAGGCCGAAGCGATCTCGAAGCCAAAATTTTGGTCTCGGTCTCGGCCTCAAAGCTTTGGCCTCGGCCTCGGAAATTTAGCCTTGCCCTCGGTCTTGTCCTCAAACATTTGGCCTCGGCTTGGCCTCAGTCTGGTTGTCAAGTTCTGATAACAATCAGATAATCAACGTGTGATTACAGTATGATTTACTCACTTGTATACGACCGCCTAGTGTTCACTACCGAATCATTATAGTATAGTGAGAGCTTGACGTCTAAACTTTCTGAGCTGTGGCATCACAGTTTGTGTACTGTATCATCAGCAGCATCAGTAGGATAATTTGTGTTCGCCATAGCAGAAAGCCATCGCAAACGTGCTGTTGTCGCCATCATCATCATTATCGTCGTCATCGTCGTGATCGTTTTTTTCGATTTTGATCGAGTTTAAGAAAAATAACAACAATCAGTAGTTGAATTTTGCTGTTTCAATGGTCTTTCTGATTACCTGGAAAAATGAATTGAAGATTCTTTGATTGATTTGAAATCATATGTAGTGAATAACAAAAAGTTAATCAGTACAGGTCTATTAAAATTAAACTGTATGTTGTCATTGTTCACCATCAGTTAGTACTTTTTATTTGTAAGTTTGCTTGCATCGGCCTTGGCCTTGACCTCGAAAAATTAGCTTCGGCCTCGGCCTTGACGTCATAGCCCTGTCCTCGGCCTCGAAGCCCTGGCCTCGGCCTCGGCCTTGACCTCATAGCCTTGGCCTCGGCCTCAAGCCCTGGCCTCGGCCTCAAGATTTTGGCCTCGTTTAACATCTCTGCCGTTAGGTCGAGTCTTTGGTACGATGTGTCGTTTGTCGTCGTCTGTCGTCTGTCTGTAACGCATGTCTTGTGGCTCAGCGGCAGATTCTACCGAAAAACTTATTACACAATTAATTATCCCAGTGTCACGGTTCTTTGCGTGCAAAATTTCAGCCACCCAGTGCAAAGCAACGTTTTTAAATTTAGGGTTGAACAAAGGTGGGGTAGAAAAATGTGCGTTTTTATCGTAGCCGTATCGCAGAAACGGTGAGAGATAAAGCCAAAGTTGTTATTGGCCACTAATAGGAAGTCGCATAAGCCTTTTCAGATGACACAAAAACCATCAACCTTAGATCTATGTCAATAGTATGTCAATCGTGCGATATTGTGGCTAAGCGGTACGTCGTAGAGGGTCGGCGATAGTACAGTTGGATACGGCGTTGACGATTTCCTATACGCTGTCAGTAGAAACCGTGTCTCTATCTGCAGTGGTTTGGCCGCAATTTCGAATGCAAAGTTGCTGCTTGCAGCCAGTATCGTGTCTTAGCGTTGATTGCAGCGTTCGATATAGCGGCGTTACGCCATTATAGAGTGCATGCATGGAACTGCAGTCACTCTGTGACTTTCTTTTCGCACCGGAAGTCGGACGCTGGCCTTCGCATATAAGCAGTACGGTCGTCTCAGTTTGGCGACAGCTGGGTTTCTTGTTATACACAGGCTTATTGGCCTACTATTAAATGACGATCGTACACAGATACATGTATGTGCTTATTATTGTTCTAGATTCAAAACGTCAGAGCAGTACAAAACTGGAAGGCCAGTTGTCGGTTAGTTTTCATCGTAGTTACAATAGCATCATTAGCTTATATTATGTTTCACGATTTAAAAAAATATTCTAAAATATTTTGAAAACGCAAAAAACCAACATTGTTGTGAACGCATTCTTCCTTTGTGCCAATTTTCAGCTTAAAAACCAGCTCAAATGCTAGGGTTAAGATTAGAGTTGCTCAGCTTTAGCCGGACGGCCGCACATTATGTCGGCACTGGACCGACGTATTTTTGTTATTTACAGGCAAGTTGTGTGTTATTATTGCCAGTGGCTTCTATCTTTTCAAGCCTTTCGCCTATCGGGCTTCTTGTTAAGGGTGTTGATTGCTCAGAGAAAAATAGGAATGGAGTGTTTTGTTAAATAAGTGAAAAATATACATGGAAGCTTGAACATAGCCCAGTGAGATATAGGGGAAAAGTTTTGTTAAGGGTGTCGATTGCCCAGTGAAAAACTGTGGGGGAGGGGGTGATCTAGATCCTTAGCAAAGCTCTTTTTTCACTTGGAGCAAGTTGCGCCCACCAGGTATAAAGATGCCACTGATGATTGCTGAAGGTTCGTTGCGAGAACCGTGTCCGGTGAAGGTAGACACAGAGACCGAGCTGGGTGATGCGTTCTGCTTCAGAGACTGGGTCGCTCAACACAGGCAGCAGATTGACGGCCAGGGCAAGATGGCCGTCTTCGATACTAGCACGCATCAACTGCAGGCCAGTATTTTTTTGATACCCCAAATTTTTACATGCGCTAGAGAATGACCAAGTCTGATTAGCGCACTCCCCGGGGGCTGCCTGGAAGACTCTAGTTTCAGGAACCGTAAAGCTTTTCCATAGATTCGAAAGGGGTCACCCCGAGTGAGGTTGCTAAATGAGAGGGGTGGGGAAAATTTGCGATTTTTAGCCAATACTGAAATTCACGCACTGGATATGGCGCTAGGCGTCATCCGCCGTCGAGTCTAAATGAAACGTCGCTGTGAGCTTAGATTTCGTTCGCACCAGTCCTGGCTTTCACACGTGCATCGCTGTCGCGCGTTCTCCTTTGGGTTAGCTGGGCTTTTCTTGTTTAAACTAACGATGCTGCTGCTGTTTATCAGCAAAATTAGTTCGAAATGTGAAAACGTATTTTACAGTTCCAATAACATTAGGCCTATGATAATTGTATGCATTGTTCTGTGCAGGTATTCGTATACGGCCAAGGCAAGAATTCCGACTACTTCGAGAAAGAAGACACGTGGATCTGGCAAATTGTGCGTTCGTTAACTCGTTGTTTGACATTTTCATAATATGGTTAGAGTGCACTCATTTCATTTGTACACACTTGAAAATAGAGGGCTATTGTTATTACATACTAAATGCTTTTTGACGCGCTACAGCCATGCTGTACGGCGACCTTGGCATCGTCGTCGTTACAGACACATGGAAAAATTGGAAAACTTTTACACGAATAATTAGCCTTGAGTCGAGGCTCTTTGGGTACAAAATTATGGGGATGCAATGCAAGGGAAACATTTTCAAATTTGGGGTTAAATAGAGGTAGGTAGGCAAAATGTGCATTTTCAATTGAAAACTCGCCGTATCTCAGAAACGGTGAGAGATAGGCCCTACGTTGCTAATTATCGCTAATAGGAAATTGCATACGCCCTTTCAAATGAGATGAAAATCATCGATCTTGGATGACCTTAAAGGTCAGTATTGCAACTATTGCCTATAGTGCGTCTTCCCTAGCGACAGCTGGGCTTCTTGTTCTAAATGTGTTCAAAATGTTTAGGCCTACATTTGTATTTTCTGAAATAAAATACCGGTAAGTGTTGATGCACGCATGTTGACAGCCCCAACATCCCCCAAACGGAAGATTTTTTTCAGCCCCAAATATCGTACTTTAGATGGAATTTGTTAAACACGAAAATTTATTGACGGCAAAAATTTAAGGTGAACTGCCGTATTTTGTTCTACAGACAGGACATTGTAGGCTTGCACTCAAAATGTTTAAACTGATTGCAGGAAGGAACGAGCAAAGTGGACATTATCAGCGGCAAGCAGTATACGCTAAACTTTGACGACAGTCTTCTCGTCCCCAGAGGTTGCAGGTAAGGTTATTTTGACAAGTTCCTGCTGTCTAACCCACGTCACTATGTGCTCAACAGGTTAACACGTTGAATAGACTGATTTACTGATAATGCTATCGGGATTCGGTAGAATTTTTTTAGCCACTAAATGAGAAAAATGTCGTTTCATTATTAACACCCGCTTGGGCTATAAGGTATAAGAAGTAAAAATTTTATTTGCAAAGTTTTTTTTTACAAAGATTCCAGCTGATGAACTATTTATTTATTCATAAACTTCTTACTGTTAGGACTAATGTGTTGTTGGTCTTTTGATGCACGTTATTTCAACTTCTGTACAGCTGTTTTCCCTGGTAATGACCTTGAATTGCTGGCTGTGCTGCAGGTTCAAGGTCAGCCAAGGTCAAGGCTCGCTGGCGCTCGTCGTCTGCCAAATTCCAAGCAACCCACACTGAGATTCACATACAAATAACGTCACATTCAACTGCATAATGATGTGCTTATTTTGCATAAGGCGTTTTATCATTACCAGCATAGCATACCAACCCGGTGCTCAGGCTTAGAGACATTGACATTTCACTGAATTAACATTAAACATTCCTGTCTGTAATTTTTTACAAGCATTGCCATACATAATTCTGTTCTTAAGAATGTGTTTTTAAAAATTCATATAGAGTCAAACTTTTATAATCATGCCTCTGCCTCTGACAGCTATCAAAGGAGGCATTGTTTTCAGTTAGTTCACATATTAATGTCATTATTACGCAACTGGCTGATGGTAGTCGACGCCACAGTTTTTTTAAAAAAGTCAACACGGTTGCACAGAAAACACAGAATCTTATTTTTTTGGAGTTGGACTGACCAGTCAACTCCAAAAGATTTCAGACCCACTTGTGATGTTTGGGATACAAAAAGATGCATCTAAAAAGAAAACACAGTTCAAAACTCATCGACAGTTTAATGCCATAATTATCTGCATCAAGCAACTGAAGTAACACTGATTCAATACACAATAATGAAGTGAAAAAGATACATCGTTTAAACTACCGGTGACTGAATAACAACTAGTCGTCTAATTGTTCACTGTGCTACCGTAATGTACAGATACTAGTGTGAAAGATACAAATGTTCACAAAATCAGTGCAAGCGAGCAAGCAAAAAGTTTCGGAAATGATCAGCCACCATCAGTGCAGTGCAGGGTGGTCACGTTAAACACAAAGGGCGACTTCACTTTTAAGACTTTCGCTGAGACTAAACTTTGGTGTAAGTACCTATTCAAGTCAAAAAGTGAAGCGATTTCAAAGAGTAGGTACTTAGACTAAAGTTTTGGTCTACTTTGGTCTGAATCAACTGACTTAGACCAAACTTTGACCTACTTAAGTAGCCAACCTACTTAGACCAAAGTTTAGCCAAACTAACCTGGCTAAAGTCTGTTCGATTTGCATGAAAGCAACCGGAATCCACTTTAACTGCACGAAAACATGGCGACTAATGTACGGATAGTTTAGTAAATGAAGGCAGTCTGGTACCAAAAATAAACTACGTAATAGGCACAGACATGGTAGTGGCTACCCAATGATGCAAGACTTTACGTGATTACGCGATTTGCTTGTGTGGTGCAATTAAATAAAGTCTAAGCATAACTGGTCGATTTACTGGTCTGCCACCATTTTTACTAGTTTTGGTCCAAGTCAGTAGTTAACTTTGGTGGTCTAAGTACAGACTTTAGCGTAAAGCTTTAGCTTTGGCTCAGTGAAAAGGATTAGCGAAAGTCTAAGTCAAAAAGTGAAGTCGCCCAGTGTTCCACATGGTCACCATTCAATGCAATCATTGATGAAACTGTTTGTCCATTTGATTTTCTGTGTGTTGGCCAACAATGTCTAAGCATCACCCTGCATTTATATACCATCAATAAGTGCACTCTACCACATTATGAAAAATTGACACAAAAACATTGTAGTTTTCTACTGAAAAACAAGCAAAATGGCAGTACAGCATACACTTGTTAATATACCAGAATTCTGGCTATCATTAGACATGAAAAAAATGGAAAAATATCAGAGTTAAATGACAAAACTAAATGCGAAACAAAATATAAATTAGACACTCTACGGTAGTTCAAAAAACACTAAAATCTGAGCGTCGTATAATTTTAGTGAACACTAAAACCACAAACAGCTCACAAATATTAAAATCAACGCAGACGTAGAAGGGCAAAAAACTCTGGCAAAATAATTAAGAAAAAATAAACCCACAAATGTGGCCGTAATACACTATCATCGGGATGCATGACTAACAGTACTTAATAACATTAAGTAATAACTTACATATTCATCAGACCTGAAAGCACAAAACCAAGCAATACAAATCACAGGATAAGCACCTATAACTATAACTTCTAATGCACCGGAAACCAAAACATAAAAACATATATAATATCTACTATTATTTACACATGCAACTAAAGTTATACACAAAGTTTTGTAGCCAATGGCTAATTGGCCATGCAGATTTAAAACCAAATGCCCACATCACTTTTTTGACAAAAGCAACGATAACTGAAGTAGCTTACAATTAAAAAGGCAGGCAAAATTCAGAACAAAAATATCAGAAAAAAAACGACATAAATACAAAATCAAACTCAGGAACCAACAATGCACAAGGTGGAAGAACATAATGAAAAAATTTCTATATATTTATCAGTTAGTAGTCATTTGTTAACAAGAGTTAAGAGTTATTTACAGGGCCAAAAGTTTTTCACAGGATAGTTTTCGAAGAAAACGTTTTGATAGACAATGCCCAAATGACATGGAAAACGACAGACACATTATGTTGGTTCCTAGTAGTCATCACCGTACACTTGACTGAAACTAAAAGGCACTTCTTTCCAAAAAGTTTCCAGTAACTACATCCGGAATGACCTACTGCTTGTAAAAACATGATGCCACAGTAAAAAACAATGACAATGCGCAACAATACCAATAATGTGAAAAAATCTTTATGAGTAAAATACACCCTAGCACTGCTGTAGCACAGGCATCAATAATGTGCTGATTTTACCATTAATTTGAGACCCAAAACCCAAACCCAAAAGTTCGCTTGCAATGCGCAGCTGTTCCTAAATAAAAACAAGTAAAATTGCACATCACTAACGTAGCAACAGAACTGCTGCAGCATCAAAAATTAATCACACAATAATCAAACGGACATTAGTTTGTAAAACACACAAAAGTAACCAACTGGAAATAATAAAAATTAAACACGAACATGACGTTTAGACAAGCATCACTCTGACCGGTTATCTAAGTTTGTAACAAAAAAAATGCTAAATAGTCAGACAGAAGCATAACATAGATATGCAACATATAGAGTAGAGTAATGACTAATTATAATTGGCTGCCGATGGTGGTCTGAAATGGGAAAGTACCCGCGACCAGACCTGGGAATATGTCAAAAGCCGAGTCAAAGAACATAGCAGTGGGGCTTGGAGATGGACTGTCGGTCACACTCTGAGGTGGTGAATCCGCGGTTGATCCAAGCATCCGGAGTGTCCAGAAAGATGAGTCAACCTGAAACACTGGACCCGATGTCGGCAGAGCAACCAGTAAAGGTGACTGGATGGGAGCAGGCTGAACACTGTGTTCCATATACTCCATGTCATTGTGGATGAAGTTGCACCTTCACAGACATGCATCTGCGATTCAGCAACAGTAGCTATAGAATTAGGGTTTAAACACCCAAGCAGACACCCCAAAAAACCCACTGGGTGTTTTTGTAAAAACCACACTGAAAAAACCCTAAAGCCAAAAAGCCACCAAGCCAGGCTTTTTTGAAACGCGTACTTTGCAACACTGTAAAGCAGTGTTTTTCAACCTTTTTGCTGTTGCGGAACCCTACACAAGCATGAAGGTCACTCATGGAACCCCACGCATTGATCCGTGAGTCCAGCGACGTACAAGAGGTAAAAGCTACAGATTCATTTCCTTAGAGGCAGAGCCCCATGAGGATGACAAAGCAAGTGAAGACAACCAATTATAATATGAAATTTGACCGTATTAATAGGTAGCAGTACGTTGTTGAATCCTGCCAAACATGACGGGCGAGGCGGTCGTCGACGGCCGCTTGCCCCCGCCACAAACTCAGAAAATTTATCTCGTGAACGCCATCGGAAAGATACGTTTCTTTTTAATTCTCTTTAGCAGAGTGTTTAAAGAATTGAATTAACTAAGGAACTGGTCAAACGATTTCATAACCATAACCCTAATCAATGCGTTCTTTTTTTTCTTGCTTATTTCCGATAATGCACTAATCCTCGAAGTTGAGCAATGTCGTGCATAGAAAGTCTACGTTGTAATATAGGCCTAAAATGCAAATATGGCCCTATGCCAAGATTACTAACAACATAAATGATTCAACACTGTAGGTCCATGCAAAAATAGACGCGTAGAAAAGAAATGTGAATTTTGAACCCGAAAAATCGATACTGAGCATTTTTACGACATTGTCTGGCATGATTTCGCACACCAAGTTATTTTTTATTGGTCAGCCACGAAACCCTTGGCAGATGCTTGTGGAAACCTTGGAACCCTTGCGAAGCATCTGCCTGTTGAAAATCACTGCTGCAAAGAATTATATAACAACTTCAACTTCTACCGGTATGCAATAATTCCAATTTTGTATTAAAATGAAAATGTATCGGTACTGGCTTCAAGACTGCATACAGGCCTGTGCAACATTATGCGAATTTGGGGAAAAATTAATAGCAGTGAAAAGAAATTGGGGACTTTTGTCATTCTCACACCTAAGCAGAGAATCAAGTGTTGGGAACTTTATCGAAAAGATTACACCTCAGGAGACTGGACATAACCTATTTCCCATCATCAAAAGGGTAGAATAGAAATTACCATTATTTTCTGCATGGTAGTCTGGAGCTGTATCTTATAAAATGTAAACTTTGCTCTATGTGGGCAACGGTAAAAAATTGGTCAATCCTGTCCTGGATCCGGATGTTTACCCAGATCACCATTAAAATCTAATCAAATCAACTCTCAACTGGGTCATGAACTTAAACATCCCTGAAAATTTCAGGCAGATCATAAGCTGGAAATCTTAGCAACCTTTCTTGCTACATCTCACAAAAGTGAAAAACCCAAAAATGCAGTCCTGCATCCGGATGCTGATTACCACCAAAATCATGCACTCTGACAGAACAATACAGACATTATGCACAACTTCATCAAGCTCAAACTAAGTGCAGCAGTTCATTAGTTGTCATGTTCACAGTGAAAAAATCCCAGATGAAAAATATACTTTCATTGATAGTGCAGACAGTAATAACAGCATATAATAGACAATGTAGTTTGCAGCACACTATCTGAAACTAAATATGCCGTCACTCATATTAACTTTAAACAGTGATGTTGCCAAAACAGTATTAAAGGTAATACTGTTTTGACTGGGGAGATTTTCCCAAGCATTCTCAAGATACTGAGATAGTCAGTTGCCTGTTGGCATTTTTGTCTAACAGCTTGAACAGCAGAATGTAGGCCTACAAAATTGGATAAGATTTGTGAAACAGCAAAAAAGCAGAAGAACAAGAACGAGCAAATTTGTAAAGCGTCGAAAATCACTCTCCGAAAAAGAAATGCAATGACAATTGGCCAGCAAAGATTATTACCTCGATCCGTATGCACAGAAGCCAGTCGTATGGTACTCCTTGCAGAGCTCGGTCTTGTAGCGAGGATGGCGGACGGTCGATCGGAGCTCGGAGGCACCGTGGGCGAACTGGCACTTGTCCCCGTACCGACAGTAGCCGTTCTCACTGTACGAGCGACAGAGCTCAGTCTTGTAGCGAGCGGCATTGATCACCGGGTGAACCGATCCTGTCGTCGGGTCATTCTGCCTACGGATGGAAGATCCATTTGACTTGTCGCTGGCGGACGAAGATGACGAGAGACGACGCCTCTTGGCAGCTGCCATCTCCATGAGACACTGCTTCAGGCGGGCAGCTTCCGGGTTCTGCCAAAACACACCAAACAGCCAGATACAGGTTATATGTCAATCAGAGCTCTACTAGAAATCCATCGCAGAGCCATAAAGCATCACCTGCCATATGGGACTGCACCTGACACGGGTGAATGCACACAAAGAAACCTTTAAATTTCCCCAAAGATGGAGGTTCTTCAGCCCAAAATTTTGCACCTTCAAACAAAACCTTCACACAAGGATATTTTTCATCAGCCCAAAATTTAGGGGGATTTGTGTCCCCTTTCCCCCCACAAAAACCAACTGCTGTCAGCCATACAGCTTCAAATCTTTCAAATGCTTCAAATTGATATAGGCCTAGGGTGCCACACAAACATGAGCAATTGGCAAATTACACCCACATGACACATCAATAAACAATATTGAAACGAAATGAAAAAACAAACTCCGCAATAATTTTGTTTTATTGTGCTTTTTTGTGTGCTTTATTCTGTAGATTTTTCATTCCTGGACATTGCTTTTTTGTGTTGTATGTTTTGTTTTTTTCTGTCTTTTTTTATTTTTTTGTGTGCACTGTACTGTTGTATTGCTACCTTTTGATGAACAAAGATGTATATATAATTATTCTCACAATGTCAAAATCTAGCTGCAATGTTTTGAGCACTCAAGCGTACGTGTCAGTTTCAACAGACCTGCCTAAGGTTGTCGTCAGCTTCCAGCCAGTTCATCATGTCTTCAGCCACGTTCTTGGAAACTGCCATTGTACCCTGAGCTCTCACGCGTCGAAGGAAGAACAGAGGTCTGTCAGAAATGAACGTATAGACAGACTGGACTGGTTACGAACACGACCACGCTCAACGACCAACTGACAGCGCTCCAGACAGCGACCGACCGGGCAGCCGGAGGTCATTTAACTTCAAACGGCACGTGATGACCACCCTGTGGCCTTTACGACCGGATCGGCGACCTCATCAACGCGCCGACCTGCTGTAAACACCCCGTCGACGTGGGTGGCCAACCGGTTCCCGCGCACCTACCGCAGGCTACCGGTACGTTTCCCGCCATCGACTGTTGGCTAATGAGCTGCGCCGACGTTTCGAATCCATTAACGGGCTAAAACGACCCATAAAACAAGCGACAATGCTCTCACTGTGCCCAAGCTTGTAAAATGACTACTAATAAACGACCGAGTTCAACTTAATATGAACTATATGAAGTAAAACTTTACAGAATACAGAATTACACATAGATTGCTATTTGCTTCAGCTTAGCTGTAGACCTACGCTCAGAGAACAGGCGACTGTGAGTGGTTCACTGGTACAGTCATATTTGTCACTAATTATCGGCGACAAAGCGGACGTTTTAATATAAAAATAATGTTGACTCCAGGCATATTTTTGTATCATATCGACATTCGATTATTCGATAATAAATTCAATGGAGACTCGAGAGTCGAGAGTTTCGGTTTTGTATTTTCCTGTGCCCGAAATTTTCGTTAGTTGTTTGCTCGTTGCGATTGCTTACATGGTCACGTGACTTTGTTTGGAGTTTGTGCACAAAATGGCGTTTATTTGTTGTTAATGTAATCACTTTATCGTTTTATTTCCACCATACTACACTTTTGTCGGTTTACTTTGGTCAACGAGTTCGTACAAGGTTCGGCGTGAGCTTATCATTTGCCTGTTGTCTTCTTCAGAGATAGATTTCATAATGGACGCTGTCGTCAGCCTGTTAGAGTCTATGGTTACGGAGAAATGGACCGATTATGAAAGTGTGTAGACTGCGCACCTCTTGCACGACCAATGCTGTGCTCTGGAGCAACCATAATCTTGTTTTATTTTAACCTTGTTTCTGCCGTTAATCTTAGACATCTGTTCTTGTATTTGGACATGTTTTGGAGGATTCATGGAACTTTCGTACCCGAGAACTTTCGTTCCCGGGAACGAAAGTTCCATAGGTGGAACTTTTGTCCTCAAGAACTTTTGTCCCTTGGAACTTTCGTTCCCTGACACTAATAATTCCTGAACCCCTTATCCTTACGTAGTGCTTATAGTTCAGTGAAGAAAGCTCCAATTTTGTGTCACTCGCTAGACGTATATAGCCTGAGTTTCAACAGGATATAATAATAACAAGGAAGTCCAGCTGTTGCTAGAGAATATGCACTACAGCTTATACAGTTCTTGTTGCAGTACTGACTTTCAAGGTCATCCAAGTTCGACGATTTTTATCTCATCTGAAAGAGCGAGATATGGCTAATTTTCCATTGAAAAAAATGCACATTTTCTTACCCCCATCTATTCAACCCCAAATTGGAAATTGTTATTTATAATACAACCGTTATGGACAGGCAGACGGACGGACAAGAGACAGACGACAATGGTACCATCGATGCCTACAGCATAGCTAAAAAAGCGCGTCAAAAATTGTGTACAATATAGGCCTAATAATCAATGTTAGGGAACGAAAGTTCCATGCTAATTTTGATGTTGGGAACTTTCGTTCCCGGGGACGAAAGTTCCAAGGAACGAAATTTCCACCTATGGAACTTTCATTCCCGGGAATGAAAGTTTTCGGGTACGAAAGTTCCAGTTACCTTTTGGAGAAGTGTGAACTTGGAAAGTGCCGACTTATTGGTGAATTGGTGTAATTTTACTGTTTTTCAGATAAAACTAAAGGATTTGTTTGTGACATATGGTGCTGTGTAAATGTGTTTTGATTGATTGATTGATTCAGACATGAATTACTGTAGGTTATTTTAATGGTGACATTTATTGGTTTAGTCCAGTTGCAGCTTTTAGCATAATTATTGCACAGACAGGTAGCATGCATTTGTGACTGAAATTTCTGTGCGGTATGCTTGGGGAATCTCTGAATTTGTAAAATTTAGGGAATTCTGTACACGCTCAGGGAGAAATTGCAACAGGCAAAATAGTGTCACCAGACAGTTTTTAGTGTGCAAAATGCACTAACATATGTTTGCAACCAGAGCTCTGCTTCGGACCAACTGGGGGAGCTTACGGTGCTTCCTCAGATTACCATTATTATGGTTACTTTTTGTTGTAATAACCTAGATGAAAACGTAAGTTCATGGCTGGGGAAAAGCCTGGAAAACTTAGGGAAGTTTTTTTCTAGTTTGTGGCAACCCCGAATCAGAGTGTTAAATGACACTTTTTCCTGTTTTTTTTCATGTTTGGGTGGTTCTGTAGATGGAGCCTTCAGGCAAGCAGCACATTGCAGCTGTGGCGGAGGCGTATACAAGACAATGCATGAAGAAACGTGCAAGTCCGGCGACTGATGAGGGTGGTAGTGCCCAGGGTCGGACGACTCGAAGTGCGTGTGGCACTACCAGAGCATGTCACAGCGATGATCAGTTTGCAGCATCGGAATTGATGAATGGACGTGAATCACGGCCGAATAATTTGGTATGCCCCTCTTGGCAATTTGTAAACAATAAACATACCCACATTTGCTCAGTCAGCCTCTTTTTTGGGAAATACTTCATGTTAGCTTAGCAGGTTGTCGGAAAGGTAATTTTTTGGGCATCGTAGCTGAGTTTTTACAGATTTTATATATACCTTTTGTAAGGTTGAGCTCAGCCATCAGTATAAATGTACTGAGGGATTAGGCTGTAACCAAGGAAATTGAAGTTATTTGTTGCAAATGCTATAAGCGTGAACTTTGCACTGTTTACAAAAATTTTTGCATCTTGTTATTGTGGTTCAAGTGACTAGGAGCATCATTGATCAAGTAAATAGGATTGGCATTAAGTTGCAGTTATATAACATATGACTGAAAACTTCGGACAAAGGAGATCATGCATGTTTTCAATGTCAGTTTTGTTCTCAAACTCACCTAACATTGGGGATTTTCAGACCCACATTTTATGCCATTGGACAAAACTTTTTGGACAAGGAGACATTTTGTGGCAGAATAAAATTCCGAGGTAGGGCAGGACAAGTATCTTTTTGCTTCGCTGCCAAGACAGCGCTGCAAATGACTGCAGTTATATTTCGGTTGCATTTTTGATTCACAGTACAGAGATAATGTGTTTGTTGATTGACAGAACTATCGACCACGGCAGTCGAACGACGGCAGCAGCGGCGGCACGCGCAGAGCCAAAATGCACAACGAAGAGCGCGAACGTCGTGATAACCGACCCAACAGCGTGAGCCAGCCTTCAGCCATTCGGGACCGACCGCAACAGTCTTCTGTACCTGTGAGCAGTGCTGGTGGCAGAATGGTTATTGATCCGAGGCTGGTGTCTCCACGTACCATGCAGAGTGCTGCTATGTCGTCTCATAATGCTGCTGCTACTGTGGCTGGAAGAAAGAAGCAGCCGGCTTATTTGAATCACGACGATGCCCTGCGGCTACAGCTAAACCTCAGTGATGTCGATGAGGTATTCATTAGTGATAAAAACAGACATCTTTGCAGTAAGTGTACTAATTGGTTAGCTATCAGTAACTGCCAGTACCAATACGAGAAGATCAAGACAGGCTTAGACCAAAAGAAGGCCCCTATAAGGTTAATTCCAAAACCAAAGCTCATATGAGATTGGTTGTTTTGTAACTTGATGTGATCTCAGGCTCCAAGACTAGTAGGCACTGAACATGCTACTTTCATGTATCGCAGTTTTTAATAGTTGCATACGAATTATCAATAATTGCTAGTACATGACAGAAAATGTAGTACCGGTAGCAGATTTAGTGACAAACTCGGTCTGTAATGCACTAAAATACAATATCGGTAAATACAATAATCGCTAGATGGAAAATGAAATATTGCGGACCTGGTGTACATCGTTTGCTGTTCATATTCACACTTGGCAGTGTGTTTTTAACTTGTGGTGCGTTGTTGTACTGTGCTAGATTTGAAGAACAGCTCTTCCTCTATTTATTTTACTTTTAGCTTTTCTTTGCTAGATTATTCTGAAGGACAGCACTTTTTTATTTTATCTTTTTTTCTATGAGTTTTATTTGTGCTATGCAAATTTAGTAGCTGTTTGTGACGTCAGGCTGGAAGCGACATCTGGCGAAACAATCTTCCTCGTCAAGAACAGTCTAACAGGAACGATCGTGGCGCTGGTACAGTGGGCAGTGACTACACTACGACCACCACAAGTCCAGCTCCAAGCACCAACACTTCGTACTCCAATGACTTCTCCAGGAACCCCCCGAGACAACTGCCGTCGGAGGCCGCCTACCAGCGAGCTTTGGCTGAACTGATGTCATCGAGGCGTGGTCAGGAACTGGTTAATGGTACTACTGATCTTCATTGGCAGACTGCTGCCAGGACCGAAGCTCAAGGCTCCGGTAGAGGTTCCACTGCTACATTCCACCGTGGCGGGTCTGAGATGACCATACCATCTGGTCAAGGACAGCATCCAACTGCTGGCAATGACCAGCTGCTGACTGCACCGAGGGTGTCCCTGTCTCCAGTAGAGAGAGTAAGATTTCACACATTGTTGCTGTTTAGGAAGATAGGATTTAATAAAGTGTGGCTGAAATGATACAGTTCGGTTGCATAGTACGTTTAACATAATAGGAAATGATGAGAGAAAAAAGTCATTTAGTTTCATAAGCAAATGCCAAGTTAAAAATATTAAAACTTCTCGGAAACTAAGTCTTTCTGCTATTGCATCAGTTATATATCACTAGATCTCCAGATGTAATATCTGTACTACTGTTTTGACTATAGTAACATTGCTACACTTTTTTATAATATATTCTGTCATCTTTTTCACGTTGATGCACCCTGCTTAAACAATGCAGAGACATTGTGATACACGAAGGGACCTTGGGAGATTTTTGGGTTTAAACTTGCAATTGCTTATTTATAATTCACCGTGGGGCAGTAAAGAGCAGCAGTTGTGCATTTTACCGAATTTCTTTGGTTCTGGTTTTGCTTTAAAAAGAATGAATCTGAAAGATGGCATCGGGTTTAGTATACCAGTCTGTGCAGTTGTTTGTTTCCAAGACTAAGATTGTACAAGAAAAATCAGAAACTAATTTTGATGAGATTTTCCGGAGGGGTGGTTATGGCAGAGAAAGAGTGGTTTAGATTTTTGAAGTGACCGCATCCATCGTGTGTGTAAACTTTGTGCAAAACTCTGCATGTATGACATATAAATATATATATGACTTTAGTTATGAATACTGCCTGAGGTGTGTATGTATCTGTGGGTGTGGATACAGCCTGATGGCAATCACATTATTGCTCGGCTGATGGAAATCCGTGACTACATTCAGCAGGCGTCAGGAATGCTTGAAGCGCTCGGATCCCACGATGATTCGGTCATTAAATACTATTACTGCATATCTCTATTGGATGTCATATCGGGATGTAAAATGGCCAGTCAGATTGTTGGCAGTTTTCGATTTTACTGATCCGCTTGCAGAAACTGTTTACCCAGTACTGTTTTTGACATCCTTTTAGGCCATCAGCAGTATTATATTATGAGATATTTGCCGTAGAGACCTGCATGGGAAATTTTCCGCGGGAATACCGCGGGTGCGGGAATAAAATTAGTGACAATCCTGCGGGATGGGAATTTAATTGCCTAGGATCCCGCGGTAGCGGTAAAAAGAATTGCGAGCCGACCCGCGGGTGATGTATTATATACGTATCGCTACGTTACGTTACGTTACGTTACGGGCCCATCACTAATGGCAGCGGAAACAGAAAATTAGTTTGTTGTTGAAAACATCTGGTTTTCTGTCTGCTATCGAAATTATTTGTCTTAAGGACATTGTAACTGTATTATTATTATGGAGAAAAGTGAAATACTGAAATTGATAACATCTAATAGCGTGTCGTTTCAAGAGAACGATGGTGCCTCCAGTTCG
>Ga0209671_1001871_pt1 | contig 18464 bp, 14 predicted proteins | sample WorMetHERISLAND2_2_FD_187401 | JGI IMG/M metagenome (GOLD analysis project Ga0209671, IMG submission 187401) | Marine gutless worms symbiont microbial communities from Max Planck institute for Marine Microbiology, Germany - Olavius geniculatus... | ecosystem: Host-associated > Annelida >...
GATTGAGTTGAGAATGAAACGACCTTGATTTCTGCAAAAAATCGTGTAGATCTAAGCAGTATTTCTGAAGTTAGAAGCTATATAACAGAGTGGCCTCGTTTTTTGGGCCACCCTGTAATGTTTTAAAGATAAAATGCACTAAATTCGATTATGGCTGCATCACGGACCATCCCACACTCCGCTGGGGTCCTGGGTGAGCTCACAGCGCTACCGCAGGCCCCATAGTTGGATTTTAGGCAGTGGCGGTTTTAGGCGCGGGCCGGGGGCACAGGCCCCAATTTTGCTAGGCCTACACCCCCCCCCGTTTCGTGCCACTGGCCACCCATGATTTTTTTGCAAAGATAACACAAATCTGATTTCTTTGCGTTTCCAAATTTTAGAAAAAAATGGGCAAAACGTTCAAAAACCAAAAATGCTTCAGCGTCAGAGAAGCTTTGCCCCCTGATCCCCTGACCAAGGGCTTTGCCCCTGGATCCCGCTGGGGGCTCTGCCCCCAGACCCCCGTTAGGCCGATAGGCTAGCTCGCGCTCACGGCCCCATGGGGCCGCGTCCCCCCAGATATTACGTGCTAGAACCGCCACTGATTTTAAGGGGTCCTACTTTTTAAGGAAAGGGGGAAGGAATAGGGAAGAAAGGGGAAAGGAGGGAGGGGCAAAGAAGAGCTAGAGAAAAGGAGGGGGAGGAAAACGAATAGGAAAAAGAGGGGAAAGAAACGAGCCCTCGACTCCCATTGCCACTGGCTACGCACTTGGGGTGGAACCCAAGCCGAAATCAAATTTTGTGCACTGATAGCCTTAAAATAGACCTATAAGCTTAAGATTTGGTGGCAACAATTTATTAGCCAATTTCCCCGAGTCCCTCTACTTTTAACAAAAAAAAATTGTGCGCGGCCATCTAGGATAGGCCCACTTTCAAGACAGTCTAAGCCACTGCCAGTGAGCAGTCGATAGTGGGTGCGGAATTCGGCTTTGTCTACGTGAAATTGTCACTCATTGACGTCATCACGTACAACCGCAATAAAATTTCCCGCGCTTTTCACTCAAGCAAGATATCACGGCAAATTATGGAACTAATGGAAAGGCGGATTATTCTATTATCTCACTTTTGTAGAGGACGTACTCTTGGAGTAAAAAGTGCGATAAAATTGTTCAACGACGCCTTCTGACAGCCACGGAGAAGAAACAAAAACGTTTCCAGGCTCCAGGAACTCTTCGCGGCATTGTCCGGCTGATCCATCTGCCAAACAGCGAGCTTGTAGTCACGTGGCTACCAGCGCCGTCGCTGATTGGCTGAGCCAATCAAACCAACCAATCAGCGTCGTTCGTTGTCGGCTTCGCTGCGGTTATCTTTGGTTCGGCATTACAACTGTGTTGTAAGTATGCGATAAATGTTGCTATTTTCGTAAAAGTTTGGCTAAAAATCACTGTAGTATAGTGGGATGGTTGTTTTGAGTGTGACTTGAGCTTCTGTTTCGATTGTCGATCGGTGCGTGCGTTGCAAAATGCCGTCGAACGTGCCATTGGTTTGGCTGGGCTTGGCATTAGCAATGCTGCGCTGACATATTGGCTTCTCCGATAGGCTTTGCCAATGCTGAAAGGCGTGCATGAAAAGCGATCAAACTGTCTCTGAACGGGCTTATTTTTGTAAAATAAAATTTCTGCTGCGTATTACTCGTCCAGTGTGAATGTTCTAGTAGGTTTTGGGGCTTCTGGTGAATGATTTGTGAACGAAATCGTCAAAGGCCGGTCGCCAGCCTTTGTCTATGGGGCCCGTATGCAGCAATGGCTGTCCAATGCGTTGAACGGCGTTATGCTATAGCAATGCATTGCCAATGCTAACGTTACTATAGGCATCAATGGCGATGGGTAGGTTCGAGAACGTCCGCCAAACTTGTTCCTTCGTTCGAATTTGTGAAATCGACGCCCATTGTGCGGTAGATAGATGATTTTGAGGGGCACTTTCATTCACAAGGTCGGCCGGCTAGGACGCACAGGTGAAATTTAGGTCGGCGAATGTGCGTCGCCATTTTAGACGCAGCGGCGGCGCTTGTTGGCCTAACCAGGCACCGGCGCGCCGCTACGCGCCTCGCGATCAGCTGATCGCTTGACATCCTACAACCTAAATACAGACTTTGTTGACTGTGTACGCAAAATGTCGCATTATTTCAGTAATTAATAGGAACTTAAATAGGTAATTAAGTATTGATGAATGATCATAGACTTGTAATTGCTACAATATTTTGCATCCAAGTCCTATGTAAGGTTTTATTGTCTATGAATGAAAATGCAGTTACTATAAAACTGTCATATGAAATTAATTGAAGAATATTTGTATTAAAATTACACACATTTACTTTAGGGGCTTAAAACAGCAGATTTTATTTTTTATAATACATATTGGGTACAAATTTATATAGGTTTCAACTATCTTTGTAAAAAAGGCTTATAAAAAATCATTTATAAGTGCATTTCAAATAAGAGGTATTTTTTGGATTTTGTCCTTTATTTTGTCAGTTTTTTTACATCAGATTTTAATCAAATTTAATGTATTTATTTGATATACTCATCACAGTGGATTGCATTATCTTTGTTAAGCTGTAGCACATTTATTTTCATATCCAATAATAGTACATTTTAGCTACAGTTCAATGTGCATACATTTAAAATGCACATTTTCTTCCTCAGTTGTTATTAATTGTACATTAAATTTCTGGGCGTTCAGTAAAAAAAATTAGGCTTGTTGAACGAAAGTTAAGCACATGTCTCGATGTCCTATGTGTGCATTGCAGAGTTTTGCACCTTATTCGAAGAGACCGATACTCGCTGGAGATGGGTAAAGCTGGAAAGCCACGCGGGAAGATGTCGTCGTACGCATTCTTTGTGCAGACGTGTCGCGAGGAGCACAAGAAGAAACACCCGGGAGAGCAGGTCGTCTTTGCCGAGTTCTCAAAGAAATGCTCCGAGAAGTGGAAGGTGTGTATGGGCAGCAGGCAGCGATTATCTCTTATCAGTTGTTCGTACCGCATTGCATTTATCCATGTTTTATTATCGCTGCAGATGCTTTATATGCAGTTAGTTTTAAAATTAATCATTTGCTGTTTTCATTACTTATGCAGTATTTGTAATAATATACTTTTAATTTGTCTTATTTTTTTGTAAAATTTAGTTTCTTTACTATTGTTTGAGCAAGAGCAGCTTGTCACTTGGGAATTCTGTTTTGGCTTCAGATCACAGCACATTGTGACTAAATGTCTGAACCATTCCGGCCCAACGCCCTGGTCACCTGGTGGGTTAATAGCAGGAGCATCCGGCTTATTACTTAGCTATGTCTTGTACACAGACTGAGGAAAACGCACCGTCAGTTGAAGACAGGGTTCCTACAGGCCAGGGAAAACTGGAAAAAGTCCGGGAATTTGTGTGGTCGGGGAAAGGTCAGAGAAAATGTTATTTTTAAAAAGTCAGGGAAAATGATCTTGAATCATGCAGACTGCAGATATCTGTGATTTTTGCATCTTCAAGTATTAAAAAGCAGGCAAATTTGTGGTTTCCATTGAACATCCAAAAGCTAGAAGTGTTAGAGCTTCAGGGGGGCTTAGCCCCCCCCCTGACCAGGGCCTCCGTCGTTTGCATATTGCTCCACTAGCACCGTTTCATTAACTTGATATATAGTGTACCATTTCTGACATTTGTGCTATTGTTTCAATAAGGTCAGGGAAATTGTCATACTGTGACTGGAAAAGTCAGGTGGAAAGTCGGGGAATTTTGCTACAGAAGACCTGTAGGAACCCTGTGAACAGAAACAGTGTTTGGGTGTTAGGCAATGAGTGCAAAGGAGAAGCAGCGTTTTGAGGAGATGGCGGAGAAGGACAAGGGAAGATATGATCGCGAGATGGCCAGCTTTGACAAGAGTGGAGGCGGCAAGGGAGGCAAGGGTGGCAAACGCAAGAGGACAAAGGACCCGAATGCACCAAAGAGGGCACTGTTAGTAAATCTATATATCGACGCCTTTTAGTTTGGTTAATTTGCTGCACTGTTTTATTTTACAAATTATTTGATTATTTCTCTTCCTTTGCCTGTTGATAATAAATATAAATAGGCCTAATGCTAGTACAGTTGTGTTGTGGTTGAAAATAATCACCAGATTTTGTAAATAATGGTGTACAAGTTTGTCAAATAGCATAATATTGTGAGATTGTGAGAAGTGAAGAATGCATGTTGTTTGTTGTTATCTGCATGTGGTGAAGATTGAAATTACAGCTTTTTATCAGTGATGCTGTCACTATACTGTTTTTCATTGTTTACTTTGGTGAACAAACAAATTGACCTTAATGTTACTGACGCTGTTGATTGAGTGGCTATACTCTGGACCAGAAACCAGGATTTATTTCATAAACGATGATTGGTTGGTTGAACAAACAGTGAAAGTACCTTACTGGTAGTTACTGTCATCTGTCAGTATTCTAGCTAAGTTAGTGTATGCGTAGGTCGGCTTTCTTTTGCTTCTGTAACGACGAGCGTCCTAAGGTAAAAGCTGCCCACCCGAACTACACGGTCGGAGACATAGCCAAGGAGCTCGGCAAACGCTGGGAGGTCTGCACAAACAAGGGCAAGTACGAGGCACTGGCTGCAAAGGACAGGGCACGATATGAACAGGTATAGTCATTGCGTCACTTCAACTTACTTGTTGCATCGAGCCTGTGAAAAGCACTGCTTCAAGAATTGCATAAAGTTCACTAATTGAGTGGGCGAGTGAGTGAGTGGGGTTTAACGTCCCGCCCAACACAGTATATAGGTCATTTTGGGGACGAACTTTCCAGGCAATGCACGTACACATAGTAATGGAACAGTAAGTTTAACCTTTACAATAAAGAAACAGAAAGTTTAACCTTTATAGAAACACAAAACACAAAAAAACGAGTTAAACCTAAAATTGTAAGAACTCTATTGTATGCATGTATTTTAACAATAATGGTGGTTTGCAGGAGATGGCAGCGTACAAGTCCGGTGGCAAGAAGGTCACTGCCAAAGCTCCACCGAAAGCCGCTGCAAAGCCGGTCGCCGACGACGACGACGAAGATGATGAAGAAGATGAAGAAGAGGATGAGGAGAGTGATTAGATACACACTCAGTTGACGTCGTCGTCATAGCAACACTACAACACATCCGTGCTGCAGTGCAGGCTGTGTGTTTATTTGACTGTGTAAGTAATTGTGCATTTGTGTTCTCAGTGGCTGTTTGTTGCCACTGCCGTGTGTGCTTCGGCACATTTCCACCATGGTCCGTCTGACATCCTCTCGGCACGTCGGTGCTGGGTTTTTAATCGCTAGAGTACCGTACTAACCACGCGCAGCCCGATATTTTAGCAGTCGTCACGCTTTGCAGAACCGTTGACGGGGAATGCGCGACAGTTCACACGTTTGTTTTGTTGGTTAGTTGTATTATTTATGTCGTAGAATGTTGTGGCATCATATACCAGGTAGTCCATTAGAGTAAGCTGCTAACTTTTTGTCTTAAATTCATTAACTGTCAGCCCATTTAAAAATTCTGTCACTGACAGTAAATTTGTGATGGTTGATAAAAACCCAACCAACCTAAAATGTGTCCCAAGACAGTTTGATGATGCACTTTTTTTGTGAAATCTTTAATCGTCATTGTAGTGGAAATTTGCTGCTGCTTATGTAGCTGAAGTAATGTTGAATAAATATGTTCGAAATTCTGCGTATATCGAAAGCTATGGTGAAAACCTTACAGCTTGCTTTACTGGAAATTCTTGTGTATGTATTGAGTGGTTGTTAACGTAACGGCAGCTGGTCATTTAGTTAAGCAGTTTGCCTCTTAACATCAGTTTGATTCAGTGGCGTAATTTCATATTTCGCCCCCCCCCTGCAAGAAAATCATTTGGGGCCCCCTTCTCCTTCCTCCATTTTTTTCATGCTCCTTCCCCTCCTGTCCATATCTCTTGTCCTCTGGTCTTCGCTCGTGTCCCTTTTTCCCATGTTTTCTTCTCTTACAAGTAGGCCCCCTCAATGCAACTAGGAGGTCTGGGGTGCTGTAAGCTCCCCCATTGGGGTCCGAAGTGGAGCCCCGGCTGAAAGTGTACTTTAGAGCATTTTGGCATCCAGAAGATGCATCTGGTGACATCAAACTTCGTGTTTTGCTCTACAAAAAATAGCAGAAATTTTTGGGCCCCTTGACCCCCCCGCTCGCAGCGTGGGGTCTGCGGGTTCAGTAGTTACGCCACTGGTTTGATAGCATCTGACTGTATGCTGAGCTGCACATGACTGCTGTAGACTTTTGTTGTTGTAGCTGTGTTCAGTTCAGGGAATGTGCATAAAGGTGCATCAGCATTTCTACACTGTCTCAAAAAACATCCCCAACATTTTTTACTGTAACTTGAAAATCAATAATCTGACTTTGATAATTTTTGCTAAGAATGTTGCTGACACAACTTGCCATCAAATGATATTCAGTTTCCCACCTCACCCAATGTATGCTTCTGCACTACCTAGGGAAAGCAGATCAAGCGAAATGTGTTGAAATAAACAGAGAACCTGAAAAAAACATCCACAACATTAGCGATCGTAACTTGAAGAACGATCAGCAGATTTGAATAATTTTTGGCAGAAATATTTCTGACACATCTGGCTATTAAATAAGTGTTTTAGTTTCCACCTCACCCAACGTTTGCTTTTGCACTACCTGGGGAAACAAATCAAGCATAATACGTGTTAAAAGAAATGAAAAACGGTGATAAATTCTATCTATCGTAATCTGTGAGCCCCAACAGCCGGTCTATTACAAAACTTTATCGATACTGCTGTCAATGAATGGAGAAAGCGTTTCCTTGCCTGTGTTCGCATAGTGGGCCAACGCTTAAAGCAATTTTACTGCAGGCAGTTGAAAAATGGACAACTGGATGAAATGTCAGCCAAAGTGTCAGAAATGTGTTTTTTCCGAGTTACGTTAATGAAGCAATCATATCGCATTGGATAAAAAAGTGGTATTTCGTTGGTTGTGTTTTCCCCAGGTAGTGCACAAACAAATGATGGGTGAGGTGGAAAACTGAATGGTCATTTGATGGCAAGTTGTGTCAGGGATATTCGTACCAAAAATTATCAAAATCTGATAATTGTTTTTCAAGGTACAGTCAAAAGTGTCAGGGATGTTTTTTTGAGACACGTTGTATATTTATGGCACCGAAAAGGTGTGCTGCCTACCCGCAGAAACAGGTCAACTGTTGCACTGTTTTAAACAAACTGTAAATTAAGACCCACTTTTGTTAGTAGTTTATATTGTTAACACGCTCTTTTTACTGTTTAACACGTAAGTTCACTGCTCGAGTTAAACTTGCATAAAGTTCGTTGAAGGCCTCAAAAGTTTGGATAAAGTGACAAAACTGTTTGTTTATATGGTGACTAACTGTAATGTTAGTCATTGGAATTATTTGCATTGCTGTTTGGAAAAGAAAGAGTTTTTTAGCTGATTTTCAAGTTGTGTTGTGTGTTTGGTCATTTAAACGTTTTCTGGTGTTTTATCTCCGTTCCATTTAACGTGGTTAATCCTTCAACTTCCTAGGACGTATATGCAATATTAAACAAAAGTAAATCTTTCTCCAAGTAAAGGGAACAAGAGCATGTAAATAACCGACTGCTATTAAATATACCTCATGGACAGGGGTGGAAAAATCTAGGTTTTTAAAAGAAATTTTTTAGGCTTTTCGAGGTTTTTCTGGTGTCCAATGAACACTGTACGCAAAATTATGACCCAGGAAAACATTTTATACACCCTGTTCTGGGTGAAGGATATAATGACTTCATAAATCAAAAATTATGAATTAAAATATTATTTACAAAAATCTAAAAATTGAACTTTCGAGATAGTTAGAAAAAACTAGGCTTTTCGGACCATTTTTCCAGCCCTGCTCACCGAGCACGAAGACCACCAATAGGTACAAAGCATGATTTGGAGTAATAAGGTATTGAGATGCTTTGGCGGTCGAGACCATGACTCAAAACTTATGATTGCCGGTATTAATTTAATTATATCAGTCAGCTGACTGAGCTGAAGCCGGTGTTGAAATAGTGAAGAAATAAATAGGTGAACAGCAGTTTTGGGTTCAAGTGGAAGATGAGGGGGTGGGGTGAATGAGTAGGGTTTAATGGGAATGGCGTTTACAGGCAGAATGCACACAAACACATAATGGAACGGCAAGTTTAAACTTTACAATAAACAGAAAGTTTAACCGTTACAGAAACACAAAAATGAGCTTAACCTTGAATTGTAAGAACTCCATTATATGCATGCATATGTAATTAACATAATGGTAGTTCGAATAATCTTCCTTATTATCCTCCAGACAGCACTACTGAAGCAAGTAATTTGTGACTTATGTACCGTATATACCACTAGGAATGACAACACACAATTCACACGAAGAGCACACACTGTCATGACATTACTTACATGTATGTACAAACCCTCTACCGATTAACTATAACTATACACTATGTGAAATCGTTCTTCAGAGGGAAAATGCTGCACAGCAAATGTTCTGTATTGACATACATATACACTGTCCCAAAAAACGTCTGACTGTTATTTTCCATATTTTCGCCAAATATTAACGTATTTTTAAAATTCTTTCACTGGCACATATTGCGGACAATTGGCAATAAAGTCGTTGTTAAATATCCCACTACACTTTAACTATGTCGCTGCACTGCCATGTAAAACATAAGTTTTCAAAAATCACTAAAATCTTCATAACACAGATGCAAAAAAAATCATCTGAAACAATTTTTGCTAATTTTAATACAAAAATTAAATTTTATTTAGTTTTTCATGCATTTCTGATGTTTGTAAACAAAAGCAGATGATATTGTTGTAAATAATAATTTTTAATGCATTGACGATGATATACCGGTGATTCTGCAGTGGAGACAAGGTTCTGATTAAGTACTTGTGCTGGTTCAAAAAATACAGTCTTTGGAAAAATCTGGGAGAATTTTTGAAAATAGACTGCAACAGGGAAAGAGTGGGATTGTTATTAACAGAGATTTGGGAAACATGCAGCACTGACCAAAGGCATGAGACCGGCAGACTGAAGCATACACATACTGAAAAGAACATGGCCACTGTGGATGAAATGGTAAGCTTGCTAAACCACAACGGCCAGAAACAAACACTGCGTTCAACACGCCAAATATCCAAAGAAACGGATCTAACAAAGCGTAGCATTGTGCACATCATTCACTGCATTTTTGGTCGGAATTGTTCCATTTATCAACATGCTTGCTGTCTATTATTGTTAGTTTTCTTGCATTTGTGTTTCACAAGCTAGTGTAGTGACAAAGTTAATGTGTGGTGGGATATTCAATAATCACTTTATTGCTAAATGTCCACAGAATGCACCAGTGAAAGAATTGTGAAAATCGGTTGATTTTTGGCAAAGATATGGACAAAAGCAAAGTGCCACATTTTTTGGCCCACCCTGTATATCATATATGCATTGCTATGATACCCATACAGTGTGTGCATACACGTAACAAATGTACGCATCGGTGACAATTAGAAACAATAACGTTTGTCTTTGTGCGGGAAGAACAAGCAGCAAAAAAATAACGAGTTGATATACGGAGTTAGAATTTTTGGAACACCCAGTATACTTTATAGGACTGCATAGCTTCGGTGAATATAATGAGACACAGACTATGCCATATGACAATTTGCACAGTCACCTGAGCACGTAATGAAGCGTATTATATCACCATCTGTAAATTGCTAAAAACAACATTACAAGTGCCCAAAGAGATGTTACAGATTGAATTACATTGAGAGAATAATACACTATATCTAGCAATTAAGAAGCTGACAACCGAGAAAAAAATTTTGGGCCACTTTTTCTTCCTAACAATCGGATACTTACAAAATGAACAGGCGGAGATAGCCAGTTTCTGGTGGAAAATTAAGACAGGTAATGCGGACACGGGTAGTCATGCGAATGACACAAAATAACAACTTTGCTGTCTAAATTTGGCAATAATAAAGATATTTTTTAACAGTTTTGGCAGACTTTTGCCTGCACTCTTTTCGACAAATAATGCACCATGCCTGCAATGCTGAAAAATTTCACAATACAAATTCACGCTGCACCATAACAGCTTACCATGAACAGAAAAAGTCATTTACTATGACAAAATTACATCACTTCAAGTCAATAATTTCTAATTTTTTTTTGGTTTTGCACAAATTCTGAGAACAAACATGCCTGTCAATTATTTTATCATATCAATATTTTTTACAAGCTGATACTGCGATAAACAGATAAGATGACTCTTGTTTATAAACCAAGACCTGCGTAGCTAACTGACTATGAACATCAGGCTTGCACTGTGCAAATACTGATCAGTAATACCACAGCTCCATTGTGGAACTTGGAAATTAATATACGCTAATTGCATACATTCAGTACAAACAAAAATCTTATAACTATAAAACTGGAAACTGTGGAATATTCTGAACTGCTGCTGTTAACAATCATCATCATGGTTCCTACGGTCAGGGAAAGTCGGATAAAAATCAGAGGGTCGGAGAAAGGCAGGGAATTTTACATTCCAAAGTCTGGGAAAACTCAGAGGGTCAGGGAAAGTGAGGGAATTTAAAATTACCAGGGTGCAGAAGTTAACAAACATGCAGAAAAATATTTTGAACTGTTGTATGCAGACTGCGTACAACAGTTCAAAACTTTTCCTGCTTGCTTCGCTTACAGATTATTTGTTCCCCCACTTTTAAATATGTTCCGCCGCCCTTGTTTATAGTGTGATTGCAATCGATTGAAAGCCGACACTGGTATTTTGCGTGAAGAAATTAGTCAGGAAAAACGATTCATTTTCTCCTGAAAAATCAGGGGAAAAATCAGGGAAAATGAATTCTGCAGAGTAGTTGGAACCACGACCATATACACAATGCCCAGGACATTGCCAAATTAGCACACTGAATAGTTAAATGTTCAATTTTGGAAGTAAGTTCACTGACATTCAAAATGGTAACGTAAAATCATGCAACATATCATATATGAACACTTAGGATTCATTTTCTATTACAGGTAGCAATAGCATTTTTTCCATTCCAAACAATAAGAGGAACTGTAGATTTTATTTGTACCGCTGATGGGTTTAACAAGCTGTCCAACACCACAATGACCGATGCATAAAAATTTTCTCCGGTGTTTACGCATTCTTGCACAAAAAAATCTACTCCACGCTCGGTAGTATTTACATTTTTCTATACACATCAATAACTGCTACAAATGTTTCAGAGGCTAAATGCACGTATCACAAACTTTTACGACTATGAGCACCTTCTGTACGTAAGCAGTAACAAAACAACAGAAACATATGGAGAACAAAAACCTCTGCCAGGATGTCTGTTTTACTCCATAGTGCTGCCTTCTGGTAAAGCAGTATTGATAAGTATTAATATCCCACTGAAATGCAATACACAAGTGACACTGAGAAAATAGGGAAAGAGGCCATCAGATTTTGACCTCTACCAAACTTCTCGCTTTTTGCATCGCAACTATCAAAAATTCATAAAATCTCATATATAACTTTTTGAATAATCGTGAAACAAACAAGTTCAAGAAAAACAACACTTCATTCTTCGGCAGAGGTAGCGATGATGAAAAATTAGATACACATGAGGCTGAAGGAACGTAAACAATCCATTTTTCAAATAGCAAATCATCACAGGAACTAAAATGTGACAAACACTAAAGTCTCTAGATAGTCACCAATAAGAACAAAAACTGTTTGTTATTATGGTGACTAACTGTAATGCTCATCCTTGGAAAAGTGCAGCCTCCAGCAAATATTTCTCCACTTACGCAGCACCCAAGTTTTCACCAAAGAAGCCATAAATAAACAGATCTACCGTATCTAAAATGCTGAGTGTTATGACAACAAGTTCTAGCTTTCGATGTTTCCATAAGTTCCAGGCGGTGGTCGATAGAGCTTAGGCAGGTAGAGCAGTTGGATGTTGTTAAAGCAATACTTGCGGACGCCAGTGTTCTTGAGCGTATTGCTGCGGCGAACGCCCTCACTACAGCAACATGCCAGGCATGACATATCACGATGTTATATACAGCAGGGATGTGGTCTCGGTTGAGACGTATCAGTCTTGAGACGGTCTCAAGACGTACTAACGTCTCGTCTCGGTCTTGTCTCGGACAAAATAATCAACGTCTCAGTCTCGTCTCGGTCTCGAACCAATGCATCTCGGGTCTCGTCTCGGTCTCGGAGCAATATGTCTCGGTCTCAGCCCAGTAGATCTTGTCTCAGTCTCAGGCCATTGCGTCCCGTCGAGACGTTTTGTGCAGGCGCTCGTTACGCATACTGTTACTCTGCAGTTAGAGCGATACTAACCAGCATGACATTTGTGGCTTAGACGTATTCGTTTACAGTGTTTTTACTCTTTCATTTACTTATTTATCATAAAGCAGAATTATGTCATGTCAGTCTTTTTTCGTCATAAAATGACCTAGTCGTAATGAAGATAAAGTGCATGATGTCAGAATGAATACTATCAGCCAAATGTAGACGAGTATAAGGCTATAATCACGTAGTTTACTATTTTCAGTTGCTTGCAAATTGCGATAAACATAGTGGCTCATGTCCACAGCACTGCACTTGCAATTCTTTATGGTGCAAGCCGTTAATTATTATTATTATTATTAGTAGTAGTAGTAGTAGTAGTAATTATTCAGTGATTGTAAAAATAAAGTACAAAAACTAACAATATCACAAATAATAGAAAGCGCTTACCATGGTGCGAGTTAATTGATCCGTATATAATTTTTTCATTGTCAATGTGTTTCACCATACGTCATGGAAAACGTCTCGGCCAGTGTCTCGGAAGCTGCAACGTCTCGTCTCCGTCTCATCTCGGACAAAATTTTGAATGTCTCAGTCTCGTCTCAATCTCGGAGACATGGGTCTTGGGTCTTGTCTTGGCTTAGAAGGTCTCGTGCACATCCCTGATATACAGTGCAATCATTAGGCTTCTGCGACAGATGTCTGTCGATACGATGTACACGTCTGCCAAAACCTGTCGATACAATGAGATTCAAACTATGCAACATGTTAATTTGCACAACGCAATTATTAAGTACCAAACAGGACACAATCTACCGGTGCATTCAGCAATGCTGTATCCAACGATACCATTACCATGTTCACTGAAGCAAGGCCTAAGGCCAAATTATTTTGGCTTTCATTATAATTACCTCTGGTGAGACCAGGAGCATCTTGAGTACAGTACAGCAGCGCAAACTCCGATGGATACGACACATCCCCGACATGATTCAATGCTGAGAAATATAATGCGAGACAGGATGATGGAAAAAGTGACAAGAGGATAAAAGTGCCTACAAATGCTGAGTGACATCACAAGCAAAGACTTTCAAGAGAAGCATAGAAGACAGGAGTTTGTCATAAACCTGCCACTCGGCAGAAAACCAAAAGAAGAAAAACCTCCGGTGAAAAAATGAGGAAATAAACTGCCATCCGACATCACCTTGGTGCCATAACACCCCATCTTAGTGTCTACAGACAGTGCCTCGAGATTTTCATAGCTTGTCGGTCATAATCATCTGAATCAGGCTACTATAAAACCACCCTGTGACGATGATGATGAGTGACGATAAGTACATACCTGCGAAAGCATTCCAGAGCATGTAGGAAAACATCGGATGCAAGGTTGTGCTCTCGCTGTAGCAGATGAACCTGTTCCAGTGTAACGGCCATCGCTGTCCGGTCCTTTGCACTCTTACAACCAGCAAACCGTGCTCCATTCATCGACCGACAGATCTGCACCATTTCAACAAAAAAATCTAAATAAAAATGAATCTACCTATAGTGCATCTTAAAAAATCAATCCTTATACTCGTAATTTTGAGCTTTACCATTTCAAAGTTGGTGCACTCTTTTGAGCCACTGCGTACATACAAACAAAATACAGACACCACATGGGCGAACTAATAATACAACTTAACTGAAACCAGGTTTAGGTGTCTTTTACGCCATCTGGCCTAATTCTATTCTACAGCTCCTGAGATCCACATCCAAATCTGTTCACTGGTGTGAGAGAAAGCAGGACTCATGAAATATCTTGATCGAAATGTGAGTCACCTCGGCAGCAATGTGCAGAACCTCGGTGTTCTTTGTCTTCTTGGAGACGACGCAGACAGACAGATGGCTCATCAGATCACGCAGAGTCCCCATCTCCGCTGGATCCGCCTTACCTGTGAATATAATCATCAATGACGCACAAACACTACTGCTACTAAACAGAAACTAACGAACTGTGTAAATGTGTCAAACTAACACTGGTATAATTAGTGAAGGTTACAGTTAAATTATAAATTTATACAATTTATTAGATACTAAAGCTGTCAAATTGACACGTTAACTTAACGCGTTAATAAATTAACACAGGTTAAAAAAAATTAACGCAAATACGTAAATTTACAAAATTCTGTGAAGCAGGAGTTCCAAAATTTCACAAAAACCATGGTTATTTGAAAATCGAATAATATCCAAGATTCCAGGTAATTAAAAATTGTTTTGTGGCAGTTCCATCACTACTGTCATCTTATCGTCTTGGCTATCCGTGTGCCAAAAATTATCAACTTTGGTGGAGATTTGACGAAGTTCTGACCAAAAAAAAGTTGAGTCATTTTTCTGGTCCACCCTGTACATCTAACTGAGATATATGGTCGCCATCACACAGGAATGTAAGTTTATTAAAAATAGTGAATTCTGTGAAGCTTCCAAAAGTCTAACCCGTCACTTACCCAAAACAGCAAATTCTCGAAATGCGAAACATTACTTCACTGATCACAATATGTAGATGTAATCAACTGACATCCAAGTTTACCCCCAAGAAGCCATGAATAAACAGATCTATCTACAGGGTGAGCCAGTAAAAAACGTGGCACTTTCACTGGCACACTCTGCGGACAATTTGCAATAAGTGATTATTATATGTCCCACCACACCATAAATGTGTTTGCACACTACCTTGTAAAATATAACTGAAAATATGAATGCATAACAATAATATCAAACAAACATTTTGGTAAATGAACAAAAAACACTTCAGACCAACATTGCAATGATGATCTGTATGACACTAGACTGTGTGGGTCTAACACAGACTATTGTAAGGTGACATTCACTGTAATGTTTGTCTGAAGTGTTTTTTCATTTACCTAAATGTTTGTTATTATCGTTAGTTTTTCCTTACATTTATATTTCACGAGGTAGTGTAGAAACAATTCATGGTGTGGTGGGACATATAATAATCATATTATTGCAAACGGTGAAAGAATTCTGAAAATCGGTCAATAATTGGTGAAGATATGGACAAAAGTAAAGTGGCACGTTTTTATTGGTCCACGGTGAAAATGCTGACTGTTATGACAACAACATCGAGCTTCTGATGTTTCTGTAAGTGGCAGTCAGCGGTTGATACAGTTTAGTTATTATTTAAGCATCAATATATTACATCTCACCAATGTTTTGGCGAAAATCAACAAACTGCTCATAGTAGTGACGCAACCGCTGATAGTTTTCCTGATTAATAATTTCTTGCAATGACACGTCACCAAACCTACAAAAATAATGCCAACATCGAACTTCATCAATAAAATAACAACATTCATAACTGAATAAAACAATATTTTTAACCAACAACATGCAGAACTGCCAAATTTTGAAGATTGCATCAGCTTCTAAAAATAACATTATAATCTCATAATAATCATTATTATCAACAATCAAATGACAATTACCAGTATCAGTAAAACAAAGTGTTGCAAATTGCCTCGAACAATACCGGATGACAGCAGTTTAAAAAAAAGACGCCTAAAAGGTTACATAACAGAAAACAGACTAAAATGCTATAAAATTTGAAGTATTGCCGAACCTACTGACAGCCTTCATAACAATGATATTTCATCTGCAGATCACGCAAGCCTAGGTAAGCCAGACGAGTTGAAAAACAATATGAGCTACCAACATGTAGTAATTCAGTAGTTATTACGAAACCATCATTACAAGCCATATCATGGGTAGGGACAGTAGAAAGTCACGGCAAAAAATAGCAAAAAAAACAGCAAACTCTTGTGAAAATCGCAAAAATCACAGCAAAGTCACGGCATCAAATGACGAGCTCAAAGACCATTATAAAGTTCATCAAACTCAACATCTAGCATTGACGACCATCATTATATGTAATACAAAGTTTTTATCTGCAAAATTTTGTCGCTGCAGAGCATTAAAATACATATTTCTATGACAACGATACGGTCACATATTGAGCCAGTAAGTAACAAAGCATATGGACTTTGGAAACCAGTAGCAAAAGTAAACATTTTTGTGTTGAAATCACACAATAAACTTAAACTTATGCTGGTTAAAAACGAAAAAAATCTTGTAAAAAAAAAGAAAAAATCACGGCATTTTAGCTAAAAACACGACAAAACATGGCATTCTGGCAAATCACGTCCCTGATTATGGGCCCTGCCCATCCACTGCTTGCATGTCTTGTATGGACCTCCAACTTAAATACAGGAAGGCACAGATAAACAAAATCTATCTATGTGAACATTCCCCAGAAGCAAAAGTAATAAGAAGTGCATTTTCAGCAGTGTAGAGCTAAGTGGACATAGGGAGGGCAACTCTGCTTGTTCAGTTGTCCACGTCCTACACTAAATACAAAAAACAAGAAGCCCAGCTGTCGCTAGAATAGCCGACTCTACTGGTTGCCAGTGACCTTCAAGGTCATCCAAGGTCGATGATTTTCATGTCATTTGAAAGCCAATATGCGACTTCCTATCAATGATCAGAAGCAGCCTAGGCCCTATCTTGCACCATTTAGCCGTAACAGCGTGTCAGTGATTTTCATCTAATCTGATAGGGCGTGTGCCACTTCCAGTTTTCCGTTGAAAAACACACCTAACGACCTTCAAGGTCATCTAAGGTCAATCATTAAAATGTCATTTAAAAGCCAGTATGCAACTTCCTATTAGTGATCAATAGCAACCTAGGCCCTATCTTGCACCGTTTAGCCACAGTACATCCCTTTCGGACGGACGACGAACAGACGACAACCATGACAACAGCTCCACCATTACTAAAGTACGGTCAGCTAACAATCTTAAGATGGCAGATCCACATCAGTAACAGCATCTAAGATGTGCTTACTTCTCGGCAAACGTTGCCTGTTCGTTGATTCCAATCGTGAACATGACAGGGGTGATGTGGACGGATCGACCAGTAAACAGGCCTCTAGGCAATGACGAATAGACACTGTCTGTCAGCTGCAGCGTTACAGTGTATGAATACCTGAGCAAAATAAAACACCATATAATCTACCAGGGGCCTAATTTACAAAACATCGTAAGACAATCGTAAAACTGTCGTAAAATCTTTGCAACTTCGTTGTATCTTTGTTGTAAATCAACAATCTACGATGTTGTAAGATTGTCGTAGAAACATCGTATCCGAATTTTGGAAGCTGACTTTACAACTTCGAAACTCTCTTGCAATTTTGTCGTAACTCCATAGTCACTAAAGTTAGCCAGCCAATCAACTGCCGTTACATTGACCTCAACCATGATCTCAATCAATCGCGATGCAGTGTCACTGAGCTGGCGGCGCACGGCACTGCAGGCCGATCGTCTGCTTCCGCCAATGGTTATCAATGTAAACAATAACAAGTAAACTGATTTCACGGTGATTTTGCTGCTTGAAGTTATCGCAAACGAAATTTATACGTATTATGCCACTATGTGAGAATTATACAAGTAATTCGAGCAAAGCTCATGAGACGCGCGACAGCCTTGGCATTTCCTATTCGCAGGCTGTCTTGATTTAACTCTATCCATTTTGATGCAATTCACTCTTGAAATCTACGCCGCAGCCACAAATTGCAAAAAGAACACTAAAACCCCTATTTTAGAAATTCAAGGTCATTCAAGGTCATTGATGTTTACACCAATAAAAAGCTTGTCACTATACTGCTTGTTATGATAAGCAGCATGTCTCTGCTGATCTGCAACCGTTTTCAAGCTACACGAGCCAATAGCGGTAAAATAACTACTTGTAGATTAGTAAAAATGTACGTTCTATGCTAAAAAAATGTCATGCGCAAAATGTCCAGGTCTATCTCCAGCCATTTCGGCACAATTTACTCTTAAAATGTGTGTCGCAGCCAAAAATCGGAGAAAAATTCACTAAAAACCCCTATTTTGAGGGTTCAAGGTCATTCAAGGTCATCGACGTTGACAGCAATAAAAAGCTTGTCATCAATGCTTGTTATGATAAGCAGCATGTCTGTGCCTATCTGCAACCGTGTTTACGCTACATGAGATAATTGCGGTAAAATAACCACTTTTTAGAAGGG
>Ga0209671_1001873_pt1 | contig 18461 bp, 9 predicted proteins | sample WorMetHERISLAND2_2_FD_187401 | JGI IMG/M metagenome (GOLD analysis project Ga0209671, IMG submission 187401) | Marine gutless worms symbiont microbial communities from Max Planck institute for Marine Microbiology, Germany - Olavius geniculatus... | ecosystem: Host-associated > Annelida >...
AAGCAATGGTAACGAAAATTTCAAAGTGATCCAGAATCCAGGATTCCTTTCGGATCACCCCCAAAATTGAATCACTGGTAGCTTGTGCCATGCCCGACATACCCTCAAAATTTCAGAAAGATTCGTCCATAACTTTTTGAGTTATCTTGCTAACAGACAAACAAACAAACAAACAAACAAACAAAGTCTGGCAAAAACATTACCTCCTTGGCAGAAGTAACAAATGTCGACCTTATTCAGTCGTTGTGTGCATCAAAAACACGCCACGTATAGTTACCAGAGGGCAATTTAGCACAGCCAACATTTTCCTGGGGGAGCAATTGAGAGGGCAAACGGCAACGGTCCGAGAGCACGGGGGGTCATCTGCCCCTTGTCTTTTCTGGCGACGTCCATGCCTATAAAACACAGGCGTTTCTTCTTACGGACTTGGGTTAACCCATAAACTGTAGGTTGTCGTTAGCCACATGTCATTATAAAAACGAAGGTGCGATAATAGAGAAAATGTGTGAAAATTAAGGGAATGTTTAAGCCCCTCTACATTTCCGCCAAGCAGAGCCGCCTGTGAACTAAAATGATCTGTGCTGCTGACTTGAACGTTCAACACTGAACAACTTATTATTGAGGAATTGCTTATTAACCTTTTGTATAAACAGCATTGCGTTGATGCGAGTTTTTTTGCAATATGTCAAAGAAGAAAACACGGTTTCTTAAATTTACAATATTTACCGGATTGTTCGTTCACTAAATAGTGCTTCAGATGCTGCACATTGTTGCAAAACTCCTCAACTCAGTGACGTCATTAACGCAACAAGCTTATATGAGTCAGTAAAGAATGTACGCATTACTGATAAATAAATTTTAAAAAATGTGTGGTTTAATCTTGTTCATCTATTCTCGTCATTTTTTCAATTTCTATCGCAGGCAGAAAAATTAAACAGAGAACTATCGAGGTGTGTACAAATGAACTAAGCTGCACGGCCATATGTCGATGCAGTTTAATTCATTTTGTTCGCTTTGTGCATTCTTTAAAGGTGCGAACAGAGCGACGTAACTGAACTAAACTGAACTGACACAAGTTAGTTTTTGACGAACTGACGAATGGGCAGGCAAGGCAAACCCATTGGTCATTGGTTGACGCGTATACGTTTCCCAGTCACGTAGTCACCGACGTCGTTAGACGGTGCCTACTGTAATGCATTACTGCTTGCCAATTGTTTAGTTCGTCAAAAGCTAAACCATGTCAGTTCAGTTCAATTACGTCGCTCTGTACGCGCCTTTAGTTTGCAGTGTGTTCTGAACTTAATAGATACCTATTCAACGTGGCCGAAATTCCAAAATGATATTCTGTTTGTTATTTATCACATAACAAAAATAATGTAGCGTGTCGATTAATGGGCGAAATGAAGGTTTTTCTTACTATAATGTGTCGATATTGAACCAAAATTTTTGGAGTTATTTGAAGATGTAACAGGGGTCCGGTTTTGCGCGACACAATGTAAGCTATTCGCAGTGTTGTGTCCACATTAGTGTTTACACATAAATGAATTTTCAGTAAAGTGCACTCATGTCCACCAGTTTGCAAAAAAACTTATCTTAGCATAATGCTTTTGGCTGACACGCCCCAAAAATTCGGCTAAATGCATAAAGCTACAGGTGTACCTATATCGCACCAATAAATGTCCATCAGATAGTAGCAGCAAACAGCAAAAACAGCCGCTGCAGCAATAGCAATGACAATTATGTCATAGTCGATCAATTAATTGCAGCATTACGAGCGTCAAAATCCTTCGATTTTTGTCGTCGAACTTCGAAGCATAAGCGGCGATAGGCTTATAAAGCTGCTAACACTTTGCTGAAAATAGCAAAGGTAGGCCTAGGCCTATTGTTTTTCATTACCAAAAATGCAAAACTTTCAACGATATCGTGCACAATCAAATGGGCCTAAAATCGATTCGCTTCTGCCAAATCAATGCCTAACTGATCCCAAAATTAAGTGTTACTGCCCAAAATGGAAAAGTGTTTATGCAATCGAGTTCAAAAAATGACGTTAAAATGTGTCAAACTGTCATTTTGGCATATTTAGCATTTTGAAATGCCAGTTAGCAATTCTTTTGTAGCACAAATGCAATACACTGGTGAACAAAAAAAATGCAAAACCGACAACTTGTTAGTAGCAGCATATTCGTCATAGCGGAACATTGTTATATAAAGACGGCGAATAATTTTGCTTGTTTCACAGGCACCACGCGCCGTATCGCTTAGATTCCATTACGCCGACTTTGCGGCAAAGTCCGATAACATTTTGTCGGCGGACTTGACACGGACTTTGTCGCAAACATCTCGACATATGGAGATAATTTGAAAGCCAGAAACTTTTCCGTGACATTCTCGTTTTATTGTTTGCATCCGTTATTTTTATGGTCCGCGTCCGTGGCTTTCAAATTTTTGGTGAAAGTCGGTGTAATGGAATTCGGGCTGAATAAGCTTATAAGCTGCGTGACCATGTTAGGAAGTCACTTGCACGGAATCCGCTGTACACCGCGTACGTCAGGCTACTCATCAAGTTCGTCAACTACACAACAACCCAACATAATATTAACGTTAACAGATTGACACAAGAAATCTGAGCTAATGCTCATAAGACGTGCGAAAACATATAGGAGTTTGTGTTCGCAGATTGTCCTCGTTTATGTCTATCCATTTCGTCGCAATTCACTTTTTTGCAACGGAAAATTGTAAAGAAATCACTAAAAGCCTTATTTATGGGGTTCAAAGTCATTCAAAATCATCGATGTTGATATCACTAAAAAGCACATTACCAGTGCTTGTTGTGATAAGCAGCACGTATGTGCCTATCTACAAGCGTTTTCACGTTAGACAAGACAATAGCGAAAAAATAACCACTTTTTAGAAGGAGTATCTTTGACACCCGCGTGCGCAGGCCTTGTTACACTTAAAGTGTCGGGATTTAGACTGCTAAAATCTACATTTATTGCTGAAAATTTTATATGGAGGTTGTCTTGGTCTATCTCCAACCATTTCGGCACAATTCACTCTTGAGATGTGTGTCGAACCTAAAATCGCGAAAAATTTACTAAACCCCTTACTTTGAGGATTCAAAGTCATTCAAGGCCATTCAAGGTCATCGATGTTGACACCACTAAAAGCTCGTAGCCAGTGCTTCTTATGATAAGCAGCATGTTTGTGCTTATCTGCAACCATTTTCACGCTAAACCAGCCAATAGCAAAAAATAACGTCTTTTAAGCAAGATGTTTCTCTTTCCCTTTCGTTCAAGCAGAGCCCCTCACCCAGCTGCATGAAATTTTGTCACGAAATACCAAAACTTTGGGCTATCATACGGTGATAACTCGAGGTCTCTATCTCACGTGGTCTTAAAACGGTACCAGAACGTGACAGACAGACACCAAGACACCAAGACAAAATGACCATAGGCTGTCCAGGTTTATCTAAAGCCATTTCGGCGCAATTCACTTTTGAAATGTGTGTCGCAGCCCAAAATCGCGAAAAATTTATTAAACCCCTTTTTGGATAATTCAAGGTCATTCAAAGTCATCGATCATCATCACTAGTGGTTGTTATGATAACCAGCATGTCTGTATCTATATGCAACCGTTTTCACACTAAATGAGCTAATAGCGGCAAAAAACGTCTTTTAGGGGGTAGGCCTATCTCTATTTGACGCCCTTGTTCGAGGGGAACCCCTTAACCCAATGGCATGAAATTTCGTCACAAAAACCTAGAGACCATGGGGCGGTCCACACTGAAGATTTTCGTGATCCTAGCTTGCACCGTTTTGATACAGATCACGAGTGTGACGGACAGACAGACAGACAATCGCCCAGGCCATAGCTAAGACGCGCGAAGCATTCTGCTGTCGCGCATAAAAGGTACAACTTATCTGAAATCTACGGAGCGTCACCTGCCGTATGAGATTACGATCGACACAGGCGAACGCGCTCCGCTTTAAACCCATCCAGACAGGCCGGTACTCGTTTTATCTACCCCGGACGAATAGAAGGCTGAGTTGACCTTGGTGTTAATTAACCTATATATATGGTTTACCAGTCCGCAGACAGACAATCATCTAAGTACTGACCACGTGTTAGCGTTCCGACCGGAAGTAAGACCCACGATCTTGCCATCGCAAGTTTAACATCATACCGTTACATTACCAAGACCTAACATATAATCCAAAAGTAAAAGCACATAATGCACATGTCATAGCAAGCAACATCGACAATTTGACAAAATAATAAACAATTAACGAAATTTTTTGTTCAAATTTGGCAAATTTGAAGACCGAACTGTTTGCCGGATCTTACATTTGTTCTGAGTCTGACTAAAAAATGATTAATTTTGACCATTTAAAAAAATTATTAATAGATTAAAAAATGTTAATGGGTTGCAGCCATATACATACCGGTATGCCTACTTACTACTTAAAAATTTTGATGGCATTTTTAAGCGACATAAAATTAGATTACAAAGTTACAAACGTTGATTATGAGTCATTTTAAGCTGTAAAAAAGTCCAACATTTTTATCAAATATTAGTCGATTAAAAAACCTTTAATTAGTTAATTTTTTAACGATAAACCTATTAATTTAATCGTTAATTTCTGCAGCCCTGGTAGTAAGTTTACTGTAAACATACTGCAGCAGCATGTCATGCAGTCAGTAAAGTCTTCCCAGCATCCTTCAGTGTCTATTTCAGTCTCTATCTCTTCTGTTACTTCGTCTTTTACTTCCTTTGGAACGCGTACTTTCGGCCCTTGTTGTCGTTGAGATCCTTGAGATTTCTTCTTGCCTCTCTGTCAAATTATATATAGAATCATCATGTTATTTCTTCTTTCTAATAGACCGCATCGTATATGCACACGCCGTCACACGAGAAAGTAAAAATCACACAGTAACCAAATTTGCAGCATTTGTTCACGTTGTCTGTGGCACTATGCGTACAGAATTTTGTAGCAAACGGACCACGTTTGACAAAGTTAGAGTAAAAAAACTATTAAAAAAATACCGATGAACCCGAGTTCGCGGACCCGAGCATAGCCGCCGTTGTCAGTCCTTATTTTATAGGTCTATGGTGGAAATAATACCCTACCTCGGTAAAGTTTTCCAGCGACAGCGTGGCATAGTTGCCGTATAGTCTCCGGGATAGTTAAATCAAATACTGGCCTGTCTGGCTAAAACTGACACCTGCGTCGGGTGGCAAGTAACACCGTGTGATTATATATGGCAGGTGACGCTCCGTAGCTTTGAGATGAATTTCCCATAAAAGCCGTACCCTTTAAGCTTGTTTTAAAAATACCTTTTGCGACCTTTACGTTCCTGGATGAACGAACATGCAGCGATGCTTCCGATCAAAGCGACTATGAACAGTACACCGCCAACGATTCCAGCCGGTGCAAGTAGACCTACTGCCGCTGAAGAAGATTCATCGGACGTCACTGGAGCTGCTACAGCGTTCTGCGCTATAATAGCACACACGCGCACTAACGTTACGCCCTATTAGCCTAGCGATTTTCGTCCGTCCGTGAATAATTAATTACCTTTGTCTCCATAATTTTGATTGGATCTTTGTTGCCGTTTCTAGTTTGTTTTCAAAGTTTAACCAAAACAAATCTGCTTGCATTTTGTCCCTCATGCGGCTGTATCGTCAATACTTTTACTGTCAAATTTACAACTTGTCATACAGCCTAAGGTTACACGTCGTGTCATAGAAATTAAATTTTAAAAAAAAATCCGCTTTTCTGTCCTTACTTTTTCGTCAAACTGCAAGCAAAATCATATTTTTACATCTAAGAAATCGTTAAATCACTTGTATAATTTTTTTGACTTTTTGACTGTCGCAAGAATAAATAGACATACATTCGTAAATTAAAACATTAAATACTTTATTCATGTATTTTACTTTTCACATGTTAGATTCTTAGATTTTTTTAAATTTACAGTTTACTTGTAGCCAATATCAACAGTACTGATGGCAACAAATTTTAATTTATTATGGCATTTGTCGACAGTATTGCATTAATTTACTTTAAATGGTTGCACACTAGTTTAACAAAGTTTAATTTTAAATGATTACGTCAATTAACTATATTGCTAAAACATTTGCTGACTAATAAGCCTATATAGTTTAATTAAATTTTAGTTAAAATTCAGTTACAGTTGCATTATTTTTAGTTAGTTTCCTATTACTGGCATATAAACACAGTGGATCGTGGCAACGACAAAGTTTTAGATAAAGCAAGTTTTCAAAAATTACCGACCGATGCAGAAAGCGATGAAGACACACCAATGCAACTCCATGACTAATGTAAACTTTCACAAGTTCGCTCTAACCAGCTATAGACCTTAAGTGTGTAGAGCCAACTTTCAAATGTGTCTCTGTACCAGAGCGAGATTCAAAGAGTAATAACCTCCAGCACGGGCTTATATTCAACTCACGTGACAAAGACCTTGCTGGGGTGAACTGTGTTTAAAGTGAATTATGTCTCTCTATAGCCGCTACGAAGCTTATTATGGGTACGAGTATTTACTGTGTATGCCTATAGTATTCTATGAAGGTTTCTAGATTTATTAGTTATGTAGGCTATTTTTAAGAAGTTTTCGGCGTTGTCTGCTTGAAAATTATTGCATCGTAAATTTGACGTCAAATTGCGGCCTTAATAATATGAGATCGGCGTTGCGCAGCAAGCATGTGCCCGTCTTTTATTTATGATCTGTAGCACGTAGCCTACCGTCCGACAACTTAGCTAGAAACCCTCGCATGACAGGAGTGTTTAGCTTATGAGTAGGCTTTCTTTCTTTGCAGTAGAACTTGCGAATCGAAATCATTTTTTTCGTCGAAGTCCAGTTTATCCTGCACCCAATGGCGGAAGTATGGAAAAAATATCACCGGAAATAGAACCGGAAATGATCTGCACTGATAAAAGATGAAACGGGTGAAAGTGTGTAGTTTTTGTTTAAAAACCCGTCTCAAAGCTACGGAGCATCATTGGCCATATAAAATTACCTGCAATTTGCTGACACAGGCAAATGTGCCTTGCCTTTACCCTAAGCAGATAGGCCAAAGAAGAATGAAAAGCTGAGTTGACCTTGGTTATATACCTAGATGGTTTACCTGTTCGCAGACAGTCACCCATCCATCGAACCACTGGATAGCGACCCGACCGGGAATCAAACCCACGACCTCGCGATCGCAAGTCTGACTGTCGCGTCACCAAGTCACCTACAGTTTGAAGCGAAAATGACCCCGTGGAGGGGTGGGCCATGGATATTTTGATTGACACATTGCATAATACACTACTGGTAAATTCTTTTCGTCAGCGGTTGACTTAAAAATGCTCTGGTCAAGATCCTAGAGTTCTTATGTCTTAAGTGAGACAATGTGGTGTTCGATGCATGCCGCAACACGTGCTTATGCGGATACGCCGTGGTTACACGTACAAGAATCTCAGCTACCGATAGGCATCTTGGAACGAGTGCTGCAATATGGCTCAAAGAAAAAAAGGATGGGTTTTAAATGTAATAATTATATGCCTCCCTCACGGCACGGGCATTGTGACTCCCACGCTCACGCCCACGCCCTACTTTACTTACGTTTCCTTAACATTTTCATTCTCGTCATGAGGCAGCCACGTTTCAGTGACTACAAAATTAGTCTTTGTAGACTAAATTAATGCATAATCAAAATTTGGTTTGGGTTTTACGTGCGACAACATGTAATGCTTTGCGCGTCTTGGCTATTGTCGAGGCGTTTGTCTGTTTGTCCGTCTGTCCGTCCGTCGCACGCTGCGATTGTATCAAAACGGTGCACGGTAAGATCACGAAACATTCAATGTTGCTCTGCAAAAAACTCTAGTTTCAAGATTTGTAAATCTTTTCAATAAATTTAAAAGAAATCATCCCAGCCAAGAGCGCAAAATAAAAAAAGGGTGAGAAAAATTTAGCGATTCTCAACCAACAGGTTTAAGTCGTATCTCAAAAACGGTGCAAAATAGTACCAAGGTTACTGTTAATCACTAATAGAAAGTCATACACGTGCTTTTGATTGGCACCGAAAACAATGACCTTAAATGACCTTGAACAACCAAATTAGGGTTTTACTGAAACTTTTGCGGTTTCGGGCTGCAACGCACATTTCAAGAGTGAATTGCGCCGAAATTACTAGAGATACGAGCAGGACAACCTGCAAAAATATTTTTAGCAATCAACGCAGATTTTAACAGTTAAAGCTTCGAAACCCTAGCTTCAATGAGGGCTGCGCACTCGTGCATCAAAGATTATAACTCCCCAAAACTGTTATTATTTTGCCATTGGCTCGTCTAAAGTTACAAGTAATTTGAGCAAAGCTCACGAGACGCGCGAAAGCCTATGGCAGTTCCTGTTCGCAGGTAATCTTAGTCTATCTCCATCCATTTCGTCGTAATTCACTATTTTTGCAGCCAAAAATCGCCAAAAACACGTTAAATCAATATTTTTAAGGTTCAAGGTCATTCAAGGTTATCGATGTTGATAAATCCAAAAAGCCTGTCACCAGTGCTTGTTATGATAAGCAGCATGTCTGTGCCTATCTGCAACCGTGTTCACGCTACACGAGATAATTGCGGCAAAATAACCACTTTTTAGGGGGTAGCTGTCTTTGACGCCCGCCTGCGCCGGCCTCCTTGAACCTAGGGGGTCGGGACTTGAACTGCTAAAATCTGCGTTAAATGCTGAAAATTTCATACGCAGGTTGTCTTGGTCTATCTCCAGCCATTTCGTCGCATTTCAGTGTTGAAATGTGCGCTGCATCCAAAAATTGCGAAAAATTTACTAAAAACCTCTTTTTGAGGGGTTCAAAGTAGTTCAAGGTCATCGATGTTGATAAATCCAAAAAGCCTGTCACCACTGCTTGTTATGATTAGCAGCATGTCTGTACCTATCTGCAACCGTTTTCACATTATTCGAGCCAATAACGGCAAAATGACGTCTTTTTAGGGGGGTGCCCCTCTTCGACGCCCTCGTCCGAGTGCAACCCCTGCACCCAGTTGCACGAAATTTTGTCCAGATAAACTAGAGACCTTGGGGGAGCCCACAGTGAAGATTTCGTGATCCTAGCTTGCATCATTTTGATACAGCTCACAAGTGTGACAGACAGCCAAACAGACGGACGGACAGACAGACGCCCAGACAATGGCAAAGACGTGCGAAGCATTCCGTAACAAGAACTGCTGACGTGCTGTAAAAGATATCAACATTGATAACTTTGAACGGTTTTGTTAATTTTTTTTTTGCGATTTTCTGCTGCGGCGCACACTAACAGAGCGAATTGCAACGAAATGGCTGGAGATAGACTAGAACAACCTGCGTATGAAATTTTTAACATAGAACGTCGATTTTAGCTGTTTGAGTTTCGACCTGCTAGGGTCAAAACGTTTTCCATATAAAGGCCTCTAATTTAGGTATTATTTCAAAACGATTTATTATTTTATTGCAAGTTGTACACTGATTTTCCAGGTGGCGACACAGTTGCTGTTGCGCGTCGCGTGAGCTTTGCTTAAATTACTTGTTTTGCTTTATTACAGAAATGTAGCAAACCATTTGCCACTGGGCCTTTCGCTAGCATGACATGTGACGATATCGTTGCTACTGGGGCACTGCACCATGCAACAACAACGAAGTATAATATAGAGTATGTGGCGAAAACGTCGCTATTTGGTATCAAGTCCTTTTGTAGGTTTCATGGGCGGCGTCAGAGAGGAGTGGCAGAAGGCGTGCCCTTGTCCTTGCTCCCGCCGGCTGCCCCTCTAGCCTCCCCCCCCCAAAAAAATTATGCTGATGAAGTGCTTTCTGGTAACCATACACATACAAAGGTGTGACTTATTAAACGTCATTTTCGCAAGACGACACAGATATCTGTGATGTCTTGTTTTGTTTTCAAATATTGAAAGCCATGCAAATTTGCGGCTTCCATTGCATGTTTAAAAACTAAACGGGTTTTAGTTTCAGGGCAGCTTCACCCATTTGGCTCAGATAGAAAATTGATTGCCCCCCTGTGCCTTGACCCTTGCCCCGTTCTCCAGCTTTAGATTTCTATCGCCGCCCATGGTAGGTTTCAGCATTTATTGTCATTGGGCAATAACTTACACATGCAGAAGATCGCCTCGACGTCGCAACTTACCATTGCTCGACAATGACTCATTGATTTACTTTCCATCTGCACATTGTTGCGCTATACATCATCATCTGTTTTGCACTTTTAGAGTCATGTCACGACGTCACCCATGGCATACAGTGTCATCGTGTGAGTCTGGAAAAACAGTAGGTATTTGAAATAAAGTTGTTTTAAAGTATGCAGCTAGTGAAACATCGTGTAATGCATACAATGTCATGTAGGCTTAGATAAACTCGCGTAGGCCTATGTATGTGTACCGATATATACGTCGCCATGCGTGGCTGACCAAGCGGCAAAACACCTCACTGCAACTCAAAAGGACACTTTTCTTAAACACAGCGGTACGATAAACGCCGTGAGTACGAATAATTCGATACGAGATTTACGAAGAATAGCCCGCGTTAGCCTATAAATATTTTCAACTAACTTGTATGCGAAACTATAAGCAGAAGCCTATAGGTAAATTTAATTTAAGCTTATTCGCAGGTTATGCTCAACAGATGCGTGTAGGCTACGTAGTTTAATTGAGTGAGTACTATATGGGTCTATGAATATTTTTACGTTTACCGTTAGGTAAAAACCACAAAATAGAATTAAATGGGCTGAATTTAGTTTACATTTTTTAAGTGTTCTAACATGTAGACTGCCTAAAATACGAAAGACAAACCACAGTGGACTCTATTGTCAGTGATTCGACAAAAATATTGATAAGTTGAGTGCAACGAAAAGCCGAGGGCCAAGGATCCGCTATAGTGACCTCGGCACATTAACGAGCGCGATCGATAAAGACTGAGACTCGTTCACGGGCCAGAATTATTTGTTGCTTTTCAGCCAGTTTTGTTAACTCTTGTTGAATTCTTGTTTTGTTGTTGTTGTTTTTTATGATTAATGCTCAACTGTCATGTTATTCTAACATAATGTACATAAATTTATAGACATTTAATTCATTTATGCATAGCGTTTTCAAAATAGAACACACATTTTGACGTTAAATCATAAAATAATTTAGACGCTAATGGGTTAAAATCGTTGTATGGTTGGCCTATATTGTGCACGTGCTTGCGTTTTGGCAAGTCATGGTAATAAACGAATATGAATGAATGAATGAATGACGTTACAGGTTAGGTCAAGCGATGTCAAGTGATATTTTCCGAAGGAAGGTTGACAAGCGACGTCGTCACGATCAAAACACTTTCTCAACGACTCTGTATTTTGCGTTACTGCAACCGCTTCGCTGATCCCAAAATTATTGAGTTTAGACCAACAGTATTCCAGACTAAACCTATTCCGAAATTAACGAGTAGGTTACAAGCTGCAGCAATCTCTATGCGTCAGGTCCTTGTTTCTCGAATGATGACGATGAAAACGCCAGGGGTCCGATAGCAGTGCACGGGCATGCTCCAGACTAAATTAATGGAGCGGAGTTTTTTCCACGAAGTGCTTTCAGTGTGCTCTATCCTGAGCACGTTTTTACGCTGAGTTCTGTCCTGGCTGTTTGGCCTCAACTAGGCTTACGTCTCCATTGTTCGAAGTAAAAGCTCAAATGGCAAAACATCATGTCTGTTGTCCAAGACATTTAAAAACCGAAAACAACTTTTCATGCATTTTCGGAGTTTTCCCTGAGTGTTTTATTGTTTTTTTATGAATTTGGTTAATCAACAACATACAGATTTGTTTCATATATTTTATTTCGTAATTGAACAAATATGGAAGTAGCAATTTAAAACTTTTAGTTAGAACGTTTTGTCATGCACAAGTATAGATAATGATGTCTTGCTATTCTACTCTCGATCTGCGGTGCCAACATGTAGATTGACCGGTCACAATGTCGAGGAAACATGCTAAGCTGACAACAAATCTTTGACTAATCCTCCACATGAACATGACATGGCGCACATGGCGCCCACAGTACGGGAGAGAGAGGTCAGCGCAGAGGTCACCGGGCATGCGCACTACGATCACTGCTATCGGCGCTTCTGCACTGATACTGAGCGTTGCAAACGTGCTGCTGCTGCTGCTGCGTTCTGACGCTCCATCAGTCGACATGGTGGAAATACCAACAGGGAGAATTTTACCACCGTCGTCATTGTCTTCGTCATCACTACCACCAGCTTCATACTGGGAACCAGTTCCTACAAAGACGCCCGGCGCCAGGGCGGATGTGGTAGGGTTCTGGGACAGATGGTGGCTGGGACACTACGGGTCAACATCCAAACCACTCAGTGAGCTGCTGGACATCTTTGACCGTGGTCTGTCCCGCTGTCCGACCGCCCGACGACCTACAGATGACCAGGTACGCTCCATAACACAGTGGCGTAGATAACGGGAAAGCAGGGGCCTATTCTCCCAATTTCCCAGACGAAGAAAATTAGAAAAAATTAAAGGAAAGAAAGAGGAAGGAAAGGCAAAGTAAGAAGACTAGGTACGCAGTACAAGACAAGAACACAATGGCATAGACAACGAGAGAAGCAGGGGGCACAGCTCCCAATCCCCCATACGAAGAAAAAAATAGAAAAGTGAAAGAAAAGGAAAGGAAAGGAAAGAAAAGGTAAAAAGAGAAGAGGTCGTCCAATTCAAATTTTTGGCTACGTCACTGCATAAGTTTAAACTGCACTAAATTTAGTCAGTTGATTCTCAGGAAAAAGACTCACATTTCCACTACTATAACTCATATTTTAAGAGCTATAATGCACCAAATTTGGCTTTGTTAATCAGTATGGCGTACAAAGACATTATAGGCCTAGTTATTAACGAATGAACATTACAAGCAGTAGGCCTACTTTATTCGCATGATAATGTTTATCTGTTTATAGCTTTTTTAACGTCGTACTTTCTAGTTGCTAGGCCTAATTATTATGACAGTGTGTTACTAAAAATTGGTTTTGACTTACGCATACGAGATGAAACGACAATTTGTGTTTCTGTAAACGTTAGCGGGCCTACAGTAGACCATATATTTTAAAACGTATTTTCGTGTTGTATTTGTTAAGAGGTTGCGAAAATTTTCCGACAACAAAAAAAACTTATTCAACATTTTTCCGACAGCCCAAAATTTGGAGGAGGAAAGGAGGGCGGCTGCTTTCCTGCTCCCCCTCGTCACGACGTACGCCACTGAATGGATGATTGTGTAATGAATGATGAGGTGGAACGAGTGGAGACGATGTGGCAGTTACAGCGTGTCGGCAGAGAGCTGATCTATGTCTACTCGGCCTACTATGATGATCGTCCTGCCGCCTGCAGTCTTCCGTCCGTCAGGGTGCTTGCTCTGTCAACGTTCGGCCGCAATGTGTCCGTCCACTGCGCCCTGTGGTACGACGGCATCGACCGGCCCTACGTCGTGCAGGCCAGTCATATCTGACTTAGATTAGACATTGCTTCCAGATTCCAGATTCCTATGCGGGGCAGAGTAGTTAGTGCCGCCCGTGGGCTAAAGCCGCTGTCGGCTGTCTTGACTTTGTTTAGTGAAAATCGTTCAACTCCGACTACTCATTTTTCATACCATTGAATTTTTCACAACCTAAAATTTTATGCAATTTTGACACCTTAGACAAGTCAACATGTAATACCCATTTACATCATGGTTGACGTTCAAGCACACTCGCATGTTCAGTGACTTGTCCATTCTGTTACGTCTGCCGGCTGTCAGTGAGCCACAGACTGGGAACAATCTCCCAGAAAATGCTGCATTTTTGAATGAATTTATTGGCTCCAGCTTAAACTGTGTTTCATGCAGTTGCTTCAAAGCCTGTCACGCCAGAGAAGTCAAAGTCAAAGTCATCTGGGCTAAAATTTCTATTTTGACTCTGACTTTTTGCACCAAAGCGTTGACTTGAGCTTTGACTGACTCAAGTCAAATAGGCCTATTACTTGCGCAGGCAACGGTCAACTTTGACGCGGGGTCCGGCTACGCCTTTGACCGGCAGATCCACCGTGAGTACGCCTACATCTGCCCGCTGCCGACACCGTGGCCCATACCCACCGAGGTCAGTACTTCTAACGAATTTTTATCTACTCTCTCTTGGTGTGCACAGGGCCGTTGAAAGCCACAGCAGGACCCGGGGTAAACATTTTTGCGGGGCCTTTAATGGAGTAGTGTCTAGGAAGATGGTGATGCCCCTTCTCTAGAACATTTTTGAATTTTGCTTCCGAGAATAGCACATTCTGGTGTACGCGTACTTCATATTTTTGATCGACGGCGGGGCACTCCTCCAAACGTCGCGGTGCCCAGGAAAACTTTTCTTTTCCCGTCTTTCGACCGCCATGGGAGTGCAACTGCACGTACCGTTTCTTGGCGCAAAATCGCAACGCCTTAAACGTAACTTCGTTGTCAGTTGAAGCGTTCAGTGCAAATACCGCACCTATATGAAAATGACGATTTTGAGAAAAACGCGTTTAAATAAAACTTACCGTTCTTTTTTGTTTGCTGCAAAATTTAAACAGTAGAAGAACATGCAGAGATTAATTGGGATGTAAAACTTAGTAGCAAAGTTATATGCTAAATTTATGCAAATTACCCAGTTATCCTGTATTTGCATGACAGATCGTGCGTTTATTAACGTCGCTGTGCATGCAAATACAAGACATAGTAACGTTACCCCCTGTACTCCTCAGTCTTAGAAAGTGAGGGGTCTGTACCTCCCACTTCCCATCGTATAACCAAAAACTACGCCTAAATGCTCCAAAAAGCAACAGTTTTTTTATGAACGCGCTGTTTCTATCAGTAGCCTATTCACTAACAGTAGTTATCTGGTATTTGCACACCGGCGTGACGAAGAAGAAGAAGAAAAAGATTCCGCATAGACCGAGGTTCGTTGCGTGGGAGCTCATCCCCTTTACAGCGCTTTGAGCACGAGTTAAATAACTGAACATAGCTTGTATTTGCAAGCAAGACCAGTACGCATAAGTATGTTAACTGGTATTGCCGCTAAAGGCTTTTTTGTTTATGCTCAGATCACGCTGATTTTTACTTATGTTATAGATCTCGGTCGATGCGTCGGCCCATAGACTCGTTATGTGCAAAAACCACACATCTGCAGTGTGAAACATGAAACTAATAGGCCTAAATGAAGGAAACGAATAAAAATGAGCGTAAAATCTGACAGGCGACACACCAAACGATTAACCTATAAACCAGCGATTGGCACTTATGGCCAATTCACACCTATGACGCCGACTCAACTCAACTCAACTCAACTGCTCAGCCAGGCTAGCAAACAACGCGTGGTCTGTGCACAGCAGCGTGACGTCACAATGCTAATGACGTCAGCGCATTGTCACCCAAAATCACCACAGTTGGGTCGAGTTGGGTTGAGTTGCGTCGGCAATTTGATTTTACACCTATGACACGAGTTTACCGTTGAGTTGAGTCTCGTTGACGTCGTAGGTGCGAATTGGTCATTACGGCAGCGTCAGTAGTTTCACATAAAATGTTTCAACGTACGCAGGTCTCGCTCTACGGCGGTCCGGACCCCTGTCCCCCAGCGCCGCGGGGAATAGGCGGAGGAGGGTACTCTACGCTGGTCCCGGTACAGAGGACCTCGTCTACGGACCATCAACCGGTAGAGTTCGGGGTCTGTGTGACGGCCGGCTACGGCTACCTGGCACCGGAGATACTGGTCGAGTGGGTGGAGCTAAACCGAATGTTGGGTGCATTGGAAATCAACCTCTACGACACCTGGTAAGCGTACTGTTGTGGTTATGGTTAAATTGTACAAAAATTGTATAAAAACACATCTCAGAGTTACGAAACGTCACCTGCCATATGAAATCACACAGTGTTACTTGTCACCCGACACAGGTGAATGCGCCTCGCCTTAACCCCAGTCAGACAGACCGGTACTCGATTTACTTACTAGGCCTACTAAAAGATGGAACGTGGACATGGCCTTATGCTTCATGTGTGTAAAATTTCCAGAATAATTGCAAAAAAGACATCACTGTTGTTAGAGCAATGGAGCGTTACCATGGTAACGTGATTCAACGCTAAGCTGTCTGAAGAGAACCAGACAGCCTATGATGAAGAGAAAATAACGTGAACACTTACACATACTGTTAGTCTTTAATGCAAATATCCAATTCAAACTAATTTAATTTAACAACACTAGGTACGCGCGGAACATGTCGACGGTGTTTGAGTATTATCGACGTCTGGGTGTACTGAGGGTGCACGCGTTGCCACATCCGCGCTCCGATCATCCGAGCTGGTTCTTTAACAAAGTGCGCAATCTACGCATCATCGCCCTAAACGACTGCCAACTCAAATACATGTACCGATACCGGTCAGTCGATTCGCTTGTTTCAAGGTTAAAAGTTAAAGGTTATGTATAGCTTTGTACAGGGTGGTCAGTAGGAAGAGGTTAACCGTAAGAGCAACCTCTTCCTACTGTGGTCCATAAAAACGTGGCACTATAATTGTGTCCATATATCTTCGCCAGTTATTAACCGATTTTCAAAATTCTTTTACTGGCACACTATGCAGACAATTTGCAATGACGTGGTTATTATATATTTCACCACACCATAAATGCGTCTCTAAACTACCTTGTAAAATATAAATGAAATATGAATGTATAACGACAATAACAAACAGACATTTTGGTAAATGAACAAAAACACTTCAAACCAACATTGCGGTTAATGGTCTGTATGACACTAAACTGTGTGGGTCTAACACAGTTTACTGTCATAGAAACTATTCACCGCAATATTGTTCTGACGTGTTTTTCCATTTACCTAAATGTTCATTATTATCGTTAGTTTTTCTTTATATTTATATTTCACAAGGTAGCGTAGAGACGCAATTATGGTGTGGTGGATTATAAAATGACCACATTGTTGCAAATTTTCCGCAAAGTGCGCCAATGAAAGAATTTTAAAAATCGCTCAATAATTGGCAAAGATATGGGCAAAAGTAAAGCGCCACATTTTTATGGACCAGGGTGTATTGCAGGATTGCATCGCAGAGCTATGAAACGTCGCCTGTCATAATTTTTATAGGACCACACAGTGCTTATCTGCAATACGACACAGGTAAACGCACCCCGCCTTATCCCCAGCTAGACAAGCTGGTAATCAATTTACATACTCCGGAAAGATCTGAGGTTGAGTTGACCTTGAGTTGAGATTGAGTTGAGACACAGTGTATAAACACTGTGTCTCAAACACTGTGTCTCAAAAAAGTATCACCGACATTTTCAACTGTAACTTGAAAACCAATTATCAGATTTTGACAATTTTTGGCAGGAATATTCCCGACATAACTTGCCATCAAATGACTATTCAGTTTCCCACCTCACCTAACGTTTGTTTCTGCACTACCTGGGGAGAGCGCAACCAGCGAAATATCACTTTTTGTCCAATGCGATGTGATTGCTTAATTGACATAACGCGTAAAAAACATATTTTGTTCACATTTCTGACACTTTGGCGGACATTTTATTCAGTTGTCCATTTTTCATCTGCCTGCAGTAAAATTGTCTGAAGTGTTGGCCCACTATGCGAACACAGGCAAGGAGACGCTTTCTCCATTCATTTGACAGCAGTATCGATAATGTTCTGCTCCAGACCAATCCAGGCTCTACCAGTCGCTTCTTGACTTTGCAAACATTTCTAAACGTCATCTGGTAGACACACTGCTGCAAGACCTGCTGTTGGGGCCGAAAAATTAGGATAGATGGAATATATTGCCTTTTTCATTTATTTTAACACGTATTATGCTTGCTCTGCTTTCCCCAGGTAGTGCAAAAGCAGACGTTAGGTGAGGTGAAAACTAAAACATTTATTTAATAGCCAGTTGTGTCGGAAATATTTCTGCCAAATATTATTAAAATCTGCTAATTTTTATTCAAGGCACGATCGATAATGTTGGGGATGTTTTTGCAGGTTTTCTTTTATTTTAACACATATTTTGCTTGATCTGCTTTCCGTAGGTCTTGCAGAAGCATACATTGGGTGAGGTGGAAAACTGAACGGTTATTTGATGGCAAAGTGTGTCAGGAATATTTGTGTCTAAAATTATTAAGATCTGTTAATTGGTTTTCAAGTTACAGTCGAAAATGTCAGGGATACTTTTTGAGACACAGTGTTGTGAGACACTGGGTTTATTTGTCCAGTCATTTGATGACCCGACCGGGAGTCGAACCCCCACCTTTCGTCTCGATCGTAAGCCCGGCACCCTACTGTTACGCTCCCAAACCACCGGTTTTTGCTATGGCCACAAAAAATACAAAACAAAATTGTGATACATGAATCAAATTGTTATTGCAAACTGTAATTA
>Ga0209671_1001876_pt1 | contig 18453 bp, 9 predicted proteins | sample WorMetHERISLAND2_2_FD_187401 | JGI IMG/M metagenome (GOLD analysis project Ga0209671, IMG submission 187401) | Marine gutless worms symbiont microbial communities from Max Planck institute for Marine Microbiology, Germany - Olavius geniculatus... | ecosystem: Host-associated > Annelida >...
CTACTAGAGTCGTTGCCAGTCACGCTGTCCCTCATGATACTCACTTATTTGATATTCTCCAGGTTCTACATTGGCTCGCAATTGATCAGCGCATTGAATTCAAACTTGCCACATTGACGTACAACATTCTCAACTTTTCTCGGCCTGCTTATCCACGTTCTCTGTTCAATTATCACACTCTCACACATTCTCTGCATTCTGCCAACACCAATCTTCTGTCAGTTCCACGTAACCGCACAACCTTTGCCTCCCTCAGTTTTAGCGTTGCAGCCCTCACAGTCTGGAACTCACTACCCTCTAGCATCCGTAGTTCTATTTCTGCAGACACTTTTCGTCACCTCCTAAAAACTCACTGCTTCCAGCAGGCCTACTTCTACCCCTAGCAGATCAGCCAAGTGCTTCAGATTCGGCCACTGGCTGACATTGTGCAATTTGAATATGCACCTACTTATTTACTTACTTACTTAGTAAACATAAAACATGGCTATTTTGCTTGTATTGTGATTTATGTCTTCAATATTGCAATATATCGGAGACCTGTAGAAACGAAAGACTGCTTAATGATGCAGTAATTTTAATAAATAATGATTAATGTTATTTTAGAATTACACACACATGTCGATTATTATTGCAGGCGAAACTACTTCTGGTGACTTTATGTGCATTGTTGGAAACACATCATCAGTGGTAACTGTCTGCGGTAAGAACTTTGACTAATTTTAAATTTACCAACTATAAAATTAAATTAATTTAATTTAATTAAATTAATTCAAAATTAAAATTAAATTTACCAACTATAGACCTATGCTATGCTTGTGCCATTTTCACACATGTTTGAGCTGCACGTCACTGCTTTCATTATCCTTAACAAATCTAGTCTTTTTCTGTTTTCTTTGTTGTAAAGTAGTATTGAGATTGTCTAAAAAAATGAAAATGAATGCTCAGTGTTGTAAGATAATGAGATAAGAGAGATGTCATAATATATTGGTTGAAGTCTATTATGAGTAACATTTTTTGTGTGAAACTGAATCCCAAGACATAGATTAAATCCACAGTTGAAACTTTGCATGAAGATATAGAGTATGGTGGGAGGTTTATGCTCGTTTTAGTTTCAGCTTGCATTTTTTAACGTAAGTCAGTAAAAGTTGATAATTTTGTTCAGTGTGTATACAGTTGTGATGTAGTTGACCGCTTGTGTGGGACATGCCATTTTTGTAATGAAAATACATAAGTATTTTGTGGTTACTCTGGGCTAAGGCATAAATTTTTCAGTGCATTATCCAGCTAGTTTAAAATGCTATCAAAACTCCACTGAGAAGTACTTGAGAACTCTGGGATCAGAAGTTGATAAATACTGCTGCTTATCGAAATGCATTTGCTTGAGTAAAATTCCACATCACATTGACCGACATTTAAACATTGAATTGAGTTCGTATTTTACAAAGAACTGTGCATGTTGGTTCAGCTTTGCCTTACGTGCGTCAGTACGACAGACCGAAAAACGTGATTGAAGGCGATCGTTTCCAGACTGAATGTTACGCTTGGGGCCATCCGCATGTGAGCGTCGTGTGGCGTCTTGGTGGTGAGTCAGTCATGGCTGGAGTGAGCAGAGTGATCTTCAGGAATGGTTCGGCTGAAAACTCAACGCTGCGACTTGAAGATGTGAACTACGATGACAGTGCCGACTATACGTGTGTCGCAACGAATGCACTCGGTTCAGCCAATGCAACGATCAGTCTTCACGTCAAAGGTGAGCAGAATGTATTTTTTTTATTTTCGTGATTAAGGATATCGATAGAACTTTGGATTGAAAATACGCTATAGTTGATAGTTTCCGAAGCTACAGAATAGTACTGCAAAGGTATTGAGGTTCTTGTGATAATGTGCTATACAAATCTACATTTAACTTTTATATTTAACACACTTACATTCACTGCACAAAGTAGCTAATGAGATAAGAGAGAGATGGAGAAAAGATGGCTCTTCAGATAGGCAAGAAGTCATCCGCCGCAGATAGTTCACAGGAGACATGTTAAATCAGACTGTTTTGTACATGAGCAGCAGTTTTTGTGTGTTAATTTTGTATTTATAAAAACCTATTTTTTTGTAAATCTGTGCATTTAGACAAGACTGTTGTAGAATGTTTGCCTGGAAAATGTTTGTAAACCAGTATGTGTGTCAAGTTCTTGTGGGTGTTTAAATAGTGCAGCCATCTATATAACATGTTCTAAGGTCATGTTTTTTGAAGTACCGCACTGTATTATGTTTGTGCGTTTTTGTGTGTTTATGTTGCTGTAGACAAATTCGCTGCACTGTGGCCGTTTATTGGAATATGCACAGAAGTCATCGTACTGTGTGCGGTCATCTTTCTGTACGAACGAAAACAAGCGAAGCAGTTGGAAAAAGAAGTTGAGAAAGAAGAAGTAGAATTTATGTGAGTATTGTTGTCCTTGATTAAGTCCATAACAAATTCTGATGAATTCATTAAGCTACATGTTAATGCCATTGCCATACGGCTTTTTTTGCCACCGGTTTTTTTGGCTTTCTTTCAGGTAGTGTCCATGTTTTTCAATTCTTATCTGATGATGTCTATCCAGTTTTTCATTGGCCATTTCTGCTTTTTCTTGTGGCTTTGTGATTTTCTTTCTATACTGATATTTAGCTTAGATATTCACCACTAGATTGATTGCTCGTATAAGCTGCAGAGCAGCCAGCTAAGTTAGAATAGTCTAGCTAACAGTAGATGATCGTAAATTTGTAGCTGTTTTCAGTTAGCCAGATATAATTATAACCTGAAATTGCTTGCTTATTGGCAACAGCGTGACATCTGTTGATGCAAGTATTGCTGTGGCAAGAATTTTTAGCCGACCGTACTTAAGTAACGCTCGAGCTATTGGCATGGTTGTCGTTCAGCTGTCCATCTGTCTGTAATGGATATATTGTGGCTAAGCTTTAGGTCCTAGGGGAAGACTTTTTAGAAGACTAATTAACCATGTGTGTTAAACTCGGGCCTGCAAAATTTCAGTCATATAGTGCAAGGGGAGCATTTTCAAATTGGAGGTTGAATGGAGGGGGTAGGAAAAATGTGCATTTTTGACGGAAAAATGGTCATATTTCGGAAATAATGAGAGATACAGCTAAGGTTACTATTAATCACTAATAGGAAGTGGCATACACTCTGTCAGACGAGATGGAAATCATTGACCTTGGATGACCTTGCAGGTCACTGACATCCAGTACGGTCGGCTATCCTAGGTACAGCTCGGCTTCGTGTTTTTTCTATGGTACTGCATTTCCTGTCACAGACTTTGCTATAGGTGCCCAGTTTTTTTCCCGCTCTTTTTGTCTCTTATTCCCGGTTGGGGGTGGGGGAGCTGGGTTCCCCAGTCCACTCTAGGAAGCTTCATAGGTGTTGTGGATGGGTCATGAATTCATTTTCCAGCGAAGTATCTTTCCTGGCCTGGTCGTGGGCTGGGCAACGAAACACCAGATGCTCCACCATTTCCCCACTGAACCTCTTTGTTACCTCCTTTGCCAGATGCTTTGCGGTTGCCCACAAATCATGCTAGTGTTCGCTAGTGTGTTTGCATCATAGTCGTCATCAGTTAATGGGTACATTCCAGTGTGTCATTCCGATGCTTGTGTGTTGTAGGACAGCAAACAATGATACAAAGGATGAACTCAAACACAGAAAATAGTTATTTGACATTTTCTTGCTCTATCTTTTCATGCTGCTAGGATGTATTTAGGCGGAGCGGAAGGGGCTGGGCTTTCCTTTGTAAGTGAAAAAGTAGTGAAGTGAGAAAAATTTGTCACATGAGGAAAAGAGTTTTGCCAGGCATTACATCTGGTTTTTCACATTTTTATGAAACCCTCTGTCTGTCCCCCTGGCCTAGTGTGGTATTTGAGACTTTGTAGCGTCTGCCCATTTATGTCTGCTTTTCTGCATAATTATGTGCAAGTTATTTTGGCAGTATGGCTCTCGTTAGTTGTAATATTTAAGGCATTAAATCTGTATATCCACATTTATTTTGTATATGTCTTTTGTATTATGTTTGTATTCACATTCAAATTACTTGTGCAGTGTAATTTGAACTAGTTTCTGCTACGATTAGATGCATCACTGCAGTATAAGAGCTTAATATGTGTTGAATTTTTTCTTACAGTTGGATTTCAGCAATTTAATTATGTACATTTATGCATAAATATGTTGCCTTTATATGTACCATAGTTGAGTTGCTGAAAATGTCCCGATAAATAATGAAGATCGATGATTAAACCTAGTTTTTCATACATAATTGTGAATGGATACACTGCAGATATATATTTTTGTAATTATTTTAGATATAGATGTTGGTCTGTAAAAAGTAAACCACTAGATTTTTTACCAGTACACTTGTTTTTGTAAGTGTTTTATTGAAAAGTTGAATGTAGTATCTTACTATGTGTAGTGTAGTTACACATTTAAAGTGCGATGAGATTTTTGGTAAGCACCGTATTGGAAATTAACCGCTTGAACCCGTCAGTCTTTGGTGAATTTTTCACAAAACTTTGCAGCCTACGGTACTTTTTTGACCACTTGCACATAATGGGCGTAGAATGCACAAGTATTTTCAGAGAAAAATTGCCCACAATTTTTTCTGCACAATGTTGCAGAGTCTAATTGTACTCTAATGCATATGTTTATTTCGACAATGTGTGCATGATTTGCATTAGTCATTTGTTATATGTGAGCTATGCGTATTTTGTATGCAAATTGTTTGGATTTTTTTTGTTAATGTTGGTAGATCACTTTGTGCAAGTTGCTTTGGTCAAGTCATAGTTTGACAAATGTGCTGCATGATGTTTAATTCATTGTTTATTAATCTGATACATGAGAGTGATGTGCGCATAATTTGAAAAGTAACGGTAACATTTACTATTTTATTTCATGTCTGTTATTTATTGTTTTTACTGGTTTCACAGTAAAACAGGGTATTGCAGTGATAGATCGATATTCTGGAAAGTTGTATCTGGTATACACCATGTCCCAAAATTATCACCCCCCTGCTTCAAACATGGGCGGCGATCCCGGGAGATGAGAGGGACATGTCCCCTTCAATATTTGGGCAGGGGGGACAACATACAGGTTGCACGAAATTTGATTTTTGGCTGGGGTTCTGCCCCAGAACCCGCCATGGAAGCTCACAACACTCCATCAGTCCTTATAACTAGAATTTGGGGGTTTAAAGCCGAGGAAAAGAGGAAAAGGGTAGAAGGAAAGGGAAAAGCTAAATAGGGAGGTAAGGATAGAAAAAACGAGAAAAAAGAAGAAAAAGGGAGTAAAAGGGAAGGGAATAGACTCTGGATTTGTTTCCCCAGGAAAAAAATTCCTGTAGCTACACCAATGCAAAAATGCATGCAATTATACACAAAAAAGCTTCAACTTCTGGGGGACAGATTTCTATAAAATTTAAAACTGGCTTTGAGACAATCATTCTGAACTAGCATGTAAAGTTTGAACTCAAAATGGCAAGCTCAGTTAAAGGCGGATATGCTTAGTGTAAACAAACTCTGACATCATAATGACGTTACACTGAACACACACGGTAAACTTTAAAAATAAACGATTTAACACTAACTTATCTGTTGGCTGGCTGCTAATTTTTGGAGCACGGTGTATATGAAAAACAATGAAATGAGCACAAAGGATAGAATGAACTGAGACCAGAAGTTGGAAAACAAACAAGACAGATTATGTCCAAATTTAACATCTCGCTACTAGTGACAGATCTTGTAGAGGTTAACCGATGCATGATATATTCTCAAAATAAATGTTGAAATCTGCAGTGAATTCTGACAGTTCCTGCGTAAAAGTGCCAGCACTGAAAATCATTGTTGGAAAAAATGTGGTTTATTTAAAAAGAAGTTTTAGGTTTTCTAAAGGTTTTTTGTTTTAGTGCTCAATTCATCCAATGAACACGGTGCAGTAAAACATCTTATACACCCTCTTACGAGTGAACGACAACATGATTAACGTCATAACTCAAAAATCAGGATGGAAATATGTAATGAACTATGATATGTAATAAATTTTACAACAACTAACGAGTGGACAATCCAATATGTTGAGTAACTCTTTTAATGATTACTTAACTGTAAAACATTGCTATTATGTCGATATCGCGATATTTCGTCAATATCACATCGGTATAGTATCGAAATTAGAATTGCGATATTGACTCATCACCAGGGCTGATAAAATTGAATATTCTTTGCTTTGGATTGTTGATTTGTTGTTGGGTTTTGTTGATTTGTTTCGCAAAGTCATCATGACGGAAAGATATAGTTTTTCCCTGACAACATTTAGGTTTTATATTTTATTCTGTTGCAGACACAGTGACTGTTGGCCAAGTTGCTACTTTAGAGTGTTTTAAGTCGGAGCTCATGTTTGCGTTTCAGTCCTGTGAGCGATAAATGGGGCATCTAACGGATAGTAATATTCCCTGTTTGAGCCATGAAATAGGCACACACTTTTTTCGCTTAGAGAATGCGGGACAGTTTGTTTACCAACTTTATCAGTTGCAGTGTAAAAAGTAAGCCCTTTTGATAAAGAGTTTGAAGCGTGTGTGGGTCCTAAGTCAGATCTGTATTTACTGTGACTGCGAGTATAATGTTCTGATTTTCGTGCTTGATTAGTGTTAGCGTTTATGGCCAAGATTAGAGATGCGTCTGCTAGAACAGTGCTTCAGATTGCACAGGGCAGCAATCGCAAAAGTTTTCCTCTCAAATTCTAAATGTCATACCCTAAAATAAAATAACCTTGTGCAAGGCGCAATTGCAAAAGTTCCCCACAGGGAGTTTAAAACAGTCATCTAGTGTTGTTTAGTTATATTGTTTTTTTTTTCATATTTTATGCACAGTTTAACCTTTTAGGAAAAGTTTTCAGTTACTGTTAGCCACAATATATCATTTTTTCCGATATAGTGGATTTTAATTTGATTTATTTTTATGAACGGTTTCTAAAATATTTTCTGTTTTAAGTTTCTTATTTTTTAGAGTTATCGTAATTTTTCCACTAAAGAATTTAGTGGTTTAATTAGTGAACTGTTTAAATGTGTTTAACATAGCAGCATAACTAGAAAAATTTTAGGGGGAATTTTGCACTGTTGTTTTGTTATTTTGTAGCCCATCTGGTAAGTTAGTGCAAATTGAGTATGCTCTGGCTGCTGTTGCATCTGGTGCTCCATCCGTTGGAATCAAAGGTTTACCATTTGTCATTTTTATAGAGTTTTGAAATATGTATAAAGCAGGAACTATAACTAACAGTCAACTGTTATTACATGACATTGTTCTAGAAAATTATATTCAGCGATGAACAATATCTATTTACACCATGTTATTCATGTAACTGAAGGCTGGTTTCTTATTACAATGTACAGTGTGCAGTACATACATTGTAAATTGGTGACCTAATGTGATCCTGACAGCCTTGGCTATGCAAATCTATTCATCCACCTGCTCCTGACATTAGCTCCTCACTTGTTGTTCTCATAATCTCTGCTAGTGATTTTGGTTAACTTTTGTAAGTGCTTTCATTTCATTGTTGTATTGCCTGATGTTCTTCCTTTTATTATGTTCCATAATGATTAGGGTCCACAGTCTTCCGCGGAAAATTTTACCGAATTTCGCAGCCAGTTTACAAAATTCTGCAGCTTACTGCATCGAAATTTTCAAATTTTGCAGCTCACCGTGGCGCCTTTCGTTTTTGAGTAAACTAAGCTCTATCTTGTTTAGAAACTTTAGCTGTTGAACTTTGAAGGCTGTCATTGTGCTAAGTTAAGCTAGCAAGATATGAAAAATTAGCATTTTGTTCTTTTCAAAAGTGCAGTCTGTCAAGTCACATTGTACTTATTTATGATTGTGCCATATTGCAAGAGCTAGAGTTCACAGTTTTCGGCAGTTCAGTTTGATTTTTCCGTTATAAAATTATGCTATCAATCCAACGACCATACTAATCGCCAGTCATTTTTCAACTTCTGCAAAATTCCATGAAATTTCATGGAAATATTAAAATTCCGCGGAAAGGGACAAATTCTGCGGCTCGGCTTTCAATTCAGCATCCCGTGAAAAATGTGGGCCCTAATAATGATGAGTCTGTCATGTCTTAAGATGTGTCTTATTCATCTGAGTTTGCACTGCTGCACTGTGTTCAAGATACAGTGTGGGTGTCACAAACTAGGGTTGTTAAATGAAGTCCGGATTTGCGAACTTCGAATTTTAAGTTCAAATTCATATTCATTTTTCAGCCCTTCGATATTCTTGAATCCAGGCACCACTAATTAGATGCAGATGGTTTTGCCTTGAAAGTGGAGCACTGTTATTTCAGTGGTGCACTGTGTGACGATTTCTTTGTTCTTTGCCGGCGGTCAATTCAAGCGATGCCGCTCGCTGCATGTTTGCTTACCTCTCCCCTCTTCTCCCCTCCCTGCAAACTGCTGTGGCATTCAATTACTCTTTGTCTTGCACTGCGCCCTTGGCACGTGTTGTGTACTGACGCAAGCTATCAAAGTGACAAATCTTGGTGGCCTAGACACAGAGCAGACATCAATCGACGGCAATAGAGCGCGACATGGCTTGACGTCCTGGCTGATTGCACTGTTGATAGACTGCTTCCCGGCATGTGGTGTGCGTGCTGTGACCTTCATCTCGCCCCACAGTGCAGACATCAAATGCAAATTGCTTAAGCTTCAATATATAAATGAAGTTTAAATTTAGTCTGAATTTTAGCGGTCGAAATTCGAATTAGGGTTGTTAAACGAAGTTCGGATTTGCGAACTTCGAATTTCAAGTTTGAATTCGTATTCGTTTTTCAGCCCTTCGATATTCAAATCCAAGCATCATTAATTAGACGCAGATGGTTTTGTCTTGAAAGTGAAGCGCTAAAGCTGTTTAGTGGTGCACTGTGTGAGGATTTCTTTGTTCTCTGCCAGCTGTCAGTTCAAGCGACACCCGCCGTGTGTTTGCTTACCCCTCCCCTCCCTTCCCTGCATACTGCCATGGCATTCAATTACTCTCCGTTTTGCACTGCGCCCCTGGCGCATGTTGTATACCCATGCAAGCTATCAAAGTGACAAATCTTGGTGGCCCAGACAAAGAGCAGACATCAATTGACAGCAATAGAGCACAACATGGCTTGATGTCCTGGCTGATTGCACTGTTTATAGACTGCTTCCCGGCGTGTGGGTGTGTGCTGTGACCTTCATCTCATCTCACAGTGCAGACATCAAACACAAATTGCTTTAAGCTTCTCCAGAAATATATAAATGAAGCTTGAATTTAATCCAAATTTTAGCTGTCGAAATTCGAATTTGGAAAAAACGAATTTAACATCCCTATCACAAATGTTTAAAACCATAAGTTGAGTCTTCATTAGTCTGCATTGTGCCTGGTGTGATGCAGCGAGGGATGGAGTTGTTCTTGCTACCGAGAAGAAGCAGAAGTCTCTTTTGTACGATGATCAGACAATCCACAAAGTAGAGCAGATAACACAGAATGTGGGCATGGTGTACAGTGGCATGGGTCCGGACTACAGGTGGCATTTCTGTCTGATTTTTCTGCACTAGTCAACAGCTTATAGTATTGAATGATGCTAACAGTTTTCTGTATGTATTAAAGCATGCTACTGACATTAAATTTTTGTAGTTTATTTTTAGCTTTTTGTGTTAGATTAATTTGCAAGGGGTCACAACTTTTGGAAGTGAGCCATTCAAACAAAAACTGATGGTTTATTCATGTTTGTAACGTATTTATTGCGAATATGTTAGAACAAAAGTTATTATCATACTGCATGTGAATTGGTGTATGTTTTTATGTAAATGAGAACTTATGGTCTTGTCTTTGCAAAAGTTGTGTGGGAAATGTTGCAGCAATTTAACTCAGTATGTGATTTTACACAAGCCAGTGCAGATATGGAACACAGTCTGGAGAGCATGTCATGTATCGTGAAATGCACAGTGTGTCTAGGAGGACCACTGACTTGCAGATATTATGCAGTAATATAGCTTAATTTTGACTGAATCAAAAGCATTTTGTCAGTTGTAAACATTCTGAGACAAATTTTATTTTAAAATGCAGTAAAATGACAACTGTTTGAACCAGTTGGTAAGTTTGCTATGTGACATCCTGTAGCAGATTTTTCTGGACTTGCTATATTTTGCATTTCTCTATTAGAATGCAGAAAAAATTGGCAACTTTTCAAACTAATTTTGTTGTGTAACGTTCCTGTTGTGCACATACATAGGGTGCTTGTTAAGTCTTCGCGTAAATTGGCTCAGCAGTACAGGATGACATATTCAGAGGAAATCCCCACAGCTCAGCTGGTTCAGCGCGTTGCTAATGTCATGCAAGAGTACACACAGCAGGGGTAAGAACTGACTAGAGACCACAGGTCTCCTGTGTTTTTTCCACAATCGTAACTATTACGTCATAGATGCCAAAGCCGCCGTCGTAAGCTGCTGCAAAATGCTATAGAACGTGCTATGCCACAAGCTGCCACAAAATTTGTAAGCCTCCCTGGCAAAAACATACGCCATAAGACCTGTAAACCGGCGCAGCTTAAAGCTTTCTTGTTCTAGAGTTATCAGTATAATGGACAATATATTGAGTTACTACTTACAGCCAGTTTTACCTGCTGTTCTGCTGTCACTGCACTAACACACAAATTGACTCGTGGACCTGCTTGGAGCTTCGTCCAGTTCGGATTTCTTCATTGCCTCAAGTTTTGAGTACTAGCATGTATTGTTGATCAGTATTCTATGTCGGCATGGACATTGTCAAATCGATACGACTGTTTACTTCTTTGTATGTCTAATTTTTTTAGTTTGTATCTGTAAGCCGTGGCTAGTCACCATCAGCTACCATAAGCCATCAGTAGTTCTAAGCTGCAGTTTAAGCCAGCTAGCAAGCCATAAGAGACTCTAAGCCATGGCTTGGTGGTCTATTACATGAGGTTAATATTTTGTTTCTTAATACAGTGACCATCATGAAAATGATGTGCACTGTTTTCAGTGCAGCATTTTGAATACTACTTAATTTGTATATAAAGTCATGTGCCTGCTTTTGTGATTTATACTAAGCATCATAAAAATATGCAGTAGGCTTCTGTTTTAAGTGGAATGTTAGCATTGAAATAATAAAATTTTTGTTTGTTTTAAACCCAGCTTTACAGGTCACACGATTGAAAATTGTATCTGATGAATGACGAAACTCATTGCAAAATTGTTGAATCTCAGTTAGACATACGTGGTTAACTTAATTGATGTTCTGTGTCTCTCAGTGGTGTGCGGCCATTTGGCGTGTCTCTTCTGGTTGCTGGTTGGGATGATGATGTACAGAAACCTTATCTCTACCAGTGTGATCCCTCGGTTTGTTGTTGCTTCTGTTTTCTTATTGCATGTCAGATCATATCATTATTGTGACATTCAGTAGGTGTAAGAAATTGTGTGTATAAACAGAGCCTGTAGATAAAAACTCGTGTTGTAGTCTGTTGTTCAGTTAACCTGTACTTTTTTATTTGAAGTCCATTTTGGCATAGTTGGACAAACTTTTATCCACTGTCATACAGTTTGATCTTATGATTGAGTAGATATTTGAATCTGGCCTGGCAAGATTCTGCCATTGCAGGCTCCTTAGCTTGCATTTCTCATGTTTTTACATAATGCAGTGCATGGTTGTTGACTTACCATTAAACAGCAACAATGCTATGTCCAGAATTAGTTAACTTTAACTGGATAGCTGCTCAGTTGATGTGCGTTCTCAGTGGTTGCTGAATGCCGAGCCATGGCGAATGTAGTGAAATAGTTTTCTGTCATTCTTACAGTAGACCGAGACTGACTGCACTATCCACTATTTTGACGCTTTGGTGTCTAAGTGCTTGTGCAACTTTTTAAAGTTACATCTAATGGGACACTGATCAGATTTTGTAGTATTTTTATGCAGTTGTTTTGTGTTACAAATTGATGCTTTTTAATCTGTCTTTAGTGTTACATGTTTGTGTTGATGTCAGGGCGCGTACTTTGCATGGAAGGCAACAGCGATGGGTAAAAATCATGCAAATGGAAAAACATTCCTCGAGAAACGGTTAGTTTAAATAGCTACGATAGGCCGCAGTTTATGCTGGAAAATTATTGTACAGTTTTGTAGTTTTATTTGTCACCAGATGTAATTGACTAGTTGCCGTACATGTAAAAACCAGTTTGCTGGTGATTTTCTACTAATGCATGATGAATAGTTCCTCGTGTCTAACCTCTTTCTGTGTTGAATGCACATGTATCTGTTGAAAAAAAAATTGAATTTTGTGTGCAGTATCGTTAAGTATGTGAAGACTGTGCCACAGTTATGTTTTGGCATTTACCAACTATTTTTCTGGGTTTAAGAACATTCAGCTTTTAAGTAGCATTTCATTACCTACGACTGAACCCAGGCATTTCTTAGTAATTCTACTAGTTTTTTTTTGTCTGCGAGATTACTAAAAAAAGTTCTGAACAGATTTTAGTTGCCGAAGTAACAACAAATGATTAGGTATTGGTGGTGATTTGGATCACGATCCTGAATTGGAATAATCCTCTCCAGATCCCTGAATTATAAGTCTTAGCTCAAGTGCTATTAGTTATGAATGTACAGAGTCAGATGTTGCATGATTCTGCAGGTACAGTGATGAAGTTGGTCTGGAAGATGCAGTGCAGACGGCCATACTGACACTGAAGGAGAGCTTCGAAGGACAAATGACTGAAGATAACATTGAGATAGGCATCTGCAACAAGGACGGCTTTCGACGGTTGAAGCCGGAACAAGTCAAGGACTATCTAGCTCAGGCGTAGAACTTTGCATTGCTTTGTTCTGTAGAAATGATGTTCTCTTGTTGCTGTGTACGATTCACAGTGGACTGTTTGAATGTTGCCGACACTGGCTGTTACTTGTTGCCAGTCAGTCAGTTCCACTGGCGTTCGTGGTGACCACTCACCGGGAAAAACTAGAAAAGTTGGGGAATTTCAAAGTGATCAGGTACAAATCAGAAAAATGAAAAAGTCAGGGAAAACTAGAAAAAAAAAAGATTAATGAATGTATAAAGATTAGACATATTTGAGCTAAGCATTTTTTAATTCACATTTTTTAAAGTTTTTCACTTACTATGCTCACATGTCATTCTTCAGCTGCTACAGCAACAGCCAAAATTCATTAAGTGATGAATTTTGAGAGCACGGGGACTGTTTGTTCCGATTCTGATTTTAATTAATGTGATGCAGTAACTGTCGACCATGGCATTAAACGCTACAGTATATCACTGAATCTTTGCTTGCCCTACTGGAAAAGTCGGGAAATTTTGTTTGGTCTCCAAAGTGGTCACCCAGGACATTGTTTATGACTTTCTGTAACTACTTCTTTCCAGTGCGTTGTTTTGGTGTGTTCTATTAAAATAGCAGTTACAGAACAAAGATTCTGATGTCTTGAACTGATTTACATTACATGCATGATAGCTGCCTTTTGTGCTGTTTATGTTCACCAGACAGTGCAGCACTATGTGTGTTATGATAATTTCAGTTTCACATTATTTGTGTTTGGTAGATTTTGTAGTTTCATCCTTGGAACAGAAACATGCAAGACTTACAGATCTGGCCAAGTTTCACTCTGAGGTGGGGCAGCTTGTGGGCCCATTAGCCATCTGGAGAAAGAATCTTAGCTATATTGTACTTAACAGTTAGGTTAATATTGAGATTTTGATCTGTGGAGGCTTTTGTGCACCTCTCCATATCATGGCATATTTTAGGAAATTTGTCGCACTCCAAAAAAGAGGGCAAGGGATAGGAAATCTGAAGCATGGGAGTGTCCAAGGCACTGTAGAATCTAGAAGTTAGCAGTGTGATCTGGAGATGATGTTTTCCTGTATTCTCGCCGTGATTCGCCGATCACTCTTGTGCCTAGACAGATGGTTCTACAAATCGGGCTGGACAGTTTTCACAAAAAAAAAATCGGCAGCAGGTTTTTATAGCAGTTTTTAGCTGTGCACTTTATTAAACTGATAGGCCTATAGGACGATGTACTGTATGTCGACGCACTCTGGTGGCCAGTCGACCAAACTCCAAAATATAAGTCAGAATTAACTGCCAACAAAGACCAACTTCTGTGCCCAATTCCGAAATTCACGTACGAGATGCTGTTTGTAACACAAATATAATCTTCTGCATGTGATTTTACATAACGAAATACAAGTACATTATGCGATCTAGGTCAATAAGTTACAGAATATTTTTTTCAATACTGTACAATTAAAATTGAACATTGCATCATAGTGTATGGTACTGTGCACTCACTGCTAGTTACTGGTTATCTGTCCCATTGCTATTGCTATAGCGTAGCATGGGACAGATGATAAAATCACTTGCGTCTGTCTGTTTGTCTGTAAACACTCCTACAGCCGCAATTTTGATTCGATATTGATGAAATTTTGGACTGTGATTTGGGGCCCGAAAAGTAAGGTTGAGTTTGATTGGGATAAAAATCTGATAACTCCTTCCCCTATTTTACCCCAATTTTTGAAATTTTGCATTACGGCTTTTGGGGACTTCAAAGTGGTATAACTCGGTCCCCGTATAAGATAATTGCGTGCTGTTTGCACCTACCCCCTATTTTCGGTCCTGGGCTATAATGGTGTCATGTAAATTTATCCCCTGAAGACCCCTGTTGTCATGGCAACCAACCGTTTTTATTCAAAGACAAAATTGGCTGCAGGTTCACAAGAGCGTCAAACGCAGCTGCTAGGTTATATAGCATGCCCATGGGACAGATACCTCATTCCACAGAACGTATTTTTATTAACAATGATCCTTTAAACACTGGTGGTTTTACACACATGGCTGGTGGCGCCACACGAATAGCCACACGTAGCAGGCAGGGATGTGGTCTCGATCGAGACGTCTTGGTCTCGAGACGGTCTCAAGACGTACTAACGTCTCGGTCTCGTCTCAGACAAAATCCTCAACGTCTCGGTCTTGTCTCGCGGTCTCGGACCGATGCGTCACGGGTCTCATCTAGGTCTCGGTGCAGTAGGTCTCGTCTCGGGCCACGGGCCATTGTGTCTCGTCGAGACGTTTTGTGCAGGCACGTGCCGTGCATACTGTAGCTGCATTTAGAGCGATAAGCATAACATTTGTGGCTTAGAAATATTCGTTTACAGTGTTTTTGTCTTTCATTTACTTTTTTATCATAAAGCAGAATTATGTCATGTCAGTCTTTTTTCATCATAGGCCCCCTATAATGATTTAGTCGCAATGAAGATATAGCACATGATGTCAGAGTGAATACTATCAGCCAAATGTAGTCGACGTATTAGGCTATAATCACCTGCAGTTTACTAATTTCAGTTGCTTGCAAATTGCGATAAAAATAATGGCTCGTGCCTACAGCACTGCAGTTGCAATTCTTTATGGTGCAAGCCGTTAATTATTCAGCGATAATGTCAAAATAAACTGCAAAAACCCACAATATCACAAATAGAAAGCGCTTACCATGGTGCAAGTTAATTAATTAGTATATTTTTCATTGTCAATGTGTTTCCCCATACGTCGCGGAAAACGTCTCGGCAGGACGTTGAAGCTCCGGAGACTTGAGAGTCTCGGGAGCTTCAAGGTCTCGGCCAGCGTCTTGGAGGCTGCAACGTCTCGGTCTCGTCTCGGACAAAATTTCGAACGTCTCGGTCTCGGAGACATGGGTCTCAGGTCTCGTCTCGGTCTCGGCTCAGAAGGTCTCGTGCACATCCCTGGTAGCAGGGGGAGAAGCAGGCCTCCTAAATTTTGAGCTGTTGGGAAATCTTCTTGTCAGAAAATTTTCACTAAAAAGTGCAAAATTTGCAGCTAAAATAGACTCTTTCTGGAAAGATCTAGAGGCAAAATTGAAATCTTGAACACCCATAATCTCGTTTTTCGGAAATTTTCAGCTGTCTGTTGGAAAATTGCGAATTCCTACCTCGCCTATTTTTTTAATCCACGACGCCGCTAATGTACTCAACCAATAGCAGTTTTGGATGAACTGTACTGTGGCTACAGCACTTTCTGCACTGAATATTAGGCCCTATGTACAGTCAATGGACACTTACAGCCCAACAAAATCTTTATGTCCGTCTTTCAAATTATTCATATTCAGAAAAATGCTTTATTGTAATTGCGAAAAAAATGAAGCAGATGCTGGGTCTGAAGTGCTTGGGGTATGGTTTTCCTCTAAACACTGGACTGGAGATCGACAGTCTCAGATCCCCGTTTTTATGCACATTTCTTAAAGTGAGCCCCTGCCTTTGGCTAGACATTCTTGTTGCTAAACGTTGGCATCTTGCTAAGTGTAGGCCTACATCGCTGACAGACTCGCAATTGTCCGAGATCGCGGCATCGACAAAATCTGGCAAATGGATCTGCTCTGTAGCTGTGACTACGACGTGGAATCACTCCACCAATGTGCGGCGGTGCTGATGACAGCCGGTTAACGACGCTGTTGTTATTGTTATTGTACCGATGCGCGGAAGAAATGGTAGGCTTTCTGCTGGCTGACGACCTGGATGAGTTGCTGATTGAAACGCACTGAGATGGACACGTCGTCCCATCCAGCTTCACATCCGACGATGATGATGATGATGGAGGAGGAGGAATGTTGGCTGTGGTTGAAGATCCAGCAGCAGTTGCCGTCAACTCGTTTTCTGTTCTGTTGCCACTGTCACGGCAGACAGACAACAAGCAAACGTCGGGCTAATAGATAACTTATAATAGGCTTACCGTTTATGCTGGCGTAAGAGTTGGCCTTATAAATTTGGCCTAACACAACGAACAAGTTAAGACCTCGTATAGCATTAGGCGTGCCTTCCTTGCAGTTAGGTCCCCTATCTTTTGTGTACTTTGTCTTGTCATTATTTTTCAGTCTAATTAGTTTTCGTTAACGTTCACTACTTTTTAGCCGACCGTACTTTAGTAACGTGTCGAGATGTTGTCATGGTTGTCGTCCGTCCACCTGTCCGTCTGTCGCGGATATACTGTGGCTAAACGGTGCAAGATAGGGCCAGGTTGCTATTGATCATTGATAGGAAGTCGCATATTGGCTTTCAAATGAAGTGAAAGTCATTGACCTTGAGTGACCTGAAGGTCACTGACAACCAGCAAGGTCGGCTATCCTAGCGACAGCTGGGCTTCTTGTTAAGCATTCGCTTGATAGAACTATAGCGACCAATGTTAAGCCCCACGTACTGAATAGGCCTATACTTTGTACAGCGAGTCGGCCTAGTCCTGTAAAATAGTTCACCACTTACATGCGTGCGTGTGAAGACTGTGAATTAGACAAAGACTGAAGAATGACAGCGAGCTCACGTGAGAGACGAGTCGTTGCAGCTGAGACGAGTGGCAGACGACGACGTCGTCGATGCTGATGAACTGTTGCTGAGTCGAGACTGGACGCGCAGCAGCGGACGACGCAAAAGACGATGACGCGATGACTCGACGTCTGCACGCGCGAAAGCTCGACACACGCAGCGCATGCGTCGTTGATGACGTCCTCCTTGCTCGTCGTCCGTCTCTGAACTGTCTAACCACTCCGACCAACTGCTCTGCCGTCGCATCTCTACACGTTTCATTCATAAACGGTACAATGTACACGTTAGAGCAAAACAAAATATCTTTTTTTTCACGAAAAAACGTCCCTTCCCCACTATACGACGCGAATGACCGATGAGCTAATTTTATTTCAACAAGTCAGTATTGGGGTTGCGCAGATCTAGGCGGAGGACCGTTATAATTATAATCCCGTTATAATCCCGGCCCTGGACTGACACTTTTTAGGCTTGCCGTGGATCCCGTCCATATCCATATCCACAGACGCCTATGCCGCGTAAATGTAGATCCAAATTTTTGCCAAATACAGCAGTGCAAAAGCGTCCATTTCCACCCCCCCCCCGAAAAAAAATATGATGCCGACATTTCTCTTTTAAATTTGTTGAAAAATTAATAAAGGTAAAAACACACATTTGCATTGAAATACAATCTTAGTTAAGTGTGTCCCATCTTTCGTGAAAATCTACATAATTTTACTGACGCTGTTTTTGGTCGACCGTTAGGTCGAGCCTTAGGTAAGATATGTCGTCTGTCTGTCGTATGTCTGTCCGTAACGCATGTATTGTGACTAAACGGTACGTCGTAGGAAGTCGACGACGGTACAGTTGGATAGGGCGATGGAAATTCATATAGGCTGTCAAAAGTAACCATGTCCCTCTACAGTGGCGGATTCAAGGGGAGGAGGGCGGGGTGAGGCGGCCGCCTCCCTATTGACCGGATGCATTTTAAAGCAGGTAAATATTGTGCACGAAAATGCACTATTTTGCATAAAAATTTCACAATTTTTATGGGGAGGGGGCTATACCTCCTCCCAGATTCCACCCTACCC
>Ga0209671_1001877_pt1 | contig 18452 bp, 6 predicted proteins | sample WorMetHERISLAND2_2_FD_187401 | JGI IMG/M metagenome (GOLD analysis project Ga0209671, IMG submission 187401) | Marine gutless worms symbiont microbial communities from Max Planck institute for Marine Microbiology, Germany - Olavius geniculatus... | ecosystem: Host-associated > Annelida >...
TGGTAAACAAAGTAAATAAACACAATATGACGTAACAATGACGTCACAAGGCACTACTGCGAATAAGTAAGTAAGCTTAACTATTTTATGCTACGAAATTGATATCTTTATGTGTTGCCTGTTCTCCAAGACCACTGTAGCTTTGACAGTGTTTGTTTTGCTAGGTAATGTGGTCACACAATAAAGGTGCGGTGGGCGGAAGAACTTCATGTTTATGCGCCATAAATTTCTGCTTGTAACAGTGAAAGAATGGTTAAAATTGGTGCTGAATTACCGAAGTTATCCCAAAAGTAAAACTGGGTATTCGTTTTTTTGGACCATCCTGTATGGATTATTTACAATTTACCAATAATTAAATTGCATAACTATATTTACATTTATTACCAGCGCTAAAATTTATCAGACAGATTGCAAATAAACATGACTAAAATAAAACAAAATAGAGCACTATAACATGCAAAAAAACTCCAAATTAGAATGCTATAATTCTATAATTAGCCTAATATTACTAATATTACACAGAGTTTCTGAATACCATGTAAAAATAACATGGATAAAATGTAAAATTAGCATATTCTGCAGTAGAAAATAGAAAGTAGTCTGTACTCAGATGTCATGCAAACGTATATGTGTGAAAACTGTCTAAAGACAGGTAACATGCTTCAACATTAAGCTCATAATCTACACATCATCAGGATAGTTACTTAAATTACCACCCATTATGTGGACAAATGCATTATCCGCCTGGTTATAACTAGCTAAAAATTTATACAGTAAAATAACTGGTGGGTACAGCGGCAATTCCAAATGCATAACAAAATCCCACACACAAACATCAAATCAGCAACAGAACTCAAACTCCTAAAATGTCACGAAGGCACATCAAATTTACTACAAAACTTAATCTACTAATGCCGGCTGGGCTGTGCAGCGTCCAACATTTACAACCGTTTTAAGTAATACAATGTATTTACAATAATATTTACTATATACATTCGTATATCTCACCTAAACTTACTTGGGCACTGCTAAAATTCTGTTGTAGCTACACAAATACGTAAGAACATAAACATTTAAACAAAAGACGGAGACCCATTACAATAACGGACAAAAGCAAACTCAGTAATTTGTAACTTCTTGCTAATATTGACTGTATTGTCACTGATAGCTCCTTGGACCTTGGCTGACGAAAATGCTGAAAAATTAGGGTAAGTCAGCATGTATCCTGATGACTTAAGAAAAGACTCAGACTACTAAGACACTGAATCGTACTGGCTGGGTGTATCTGGATTTCCAAAAACTGCGTAATCCATTTAGCATTTTCACACAATGACCAGAAATCAAGCAAGGTGCAAGATTTCGGAAGTCTTAGTTCCAAGGTCATTAAAATAGAAGGTCATCACAATTTTCTTTTAGTGACACAACTCAATACTCAACAATTTCTAGAATGCGACATTAAGCCTAATATTGCTTAAATATATTCACCACGCACACAAAAGTCACAATTTTGAAAAGCCAGCTTCCTGAAAGTTAGAGCCTGAAAGAATCAGCCAGTTTGGCCATAATTCAATGCATTACCAACCAAACAACGATGTAGCTTAATAAAATAAGCACCTCCATGAGCAGAATGTCGAAAATAATAGGCCAATAAGCAAACCTACGCTAGTTGCCACTCAGCACTGCCAATTTGCAGTGTAACAAAAGCCCAGCTGTCGCTAGGGAAGACATGCCACAGCCTATACACTTCCTCTTCTGTACTGACCTTAAAGATCATCCAAGGTCGATGATTTTTATGTTATCTGAAAGGGCGTATGCCGCTTCCTATTAGTGATTAATAGAAACCTTGGCTCTATCTCTCACCATTTCCGAGATACGGACAGTTTTCCTATGAAAACACACATTTTAACTACCGCCCTCCATTCAACCCCGAAGTTAAAATTATTCTCCTTGCACTGCATACCCCAAATTTTATACGCAAAGAGCCTTGACACAAGGCTAATTATTCGTGCAAAAAGTTTTTCCCTAAGACCTACCCGTTAGCCAGGGTACATCCGGACCCACAGACAGACAGACGGATGACAATCGTGCCATAGACGAGCTAAACAGCATAGCTGTAGCGCGTCAAAACTCAAAAAGCATGTTAATGAGCATCAACTTGTACTGTGGCAAGTATTCAAATCAGCAGCAAAACATGGCACAGTTTTTACGTGCGAAAGCAGCTATGCTTTCAGCGCGTCTTAGCCATCGCAATTCTGTCCGTCTGTCTGTCCGTCTGTCCGTCTGTCTGTCCGTCTGTCCGTCCGTCACACTGGTGGATCAGTCAAAAACGGTGCAAGGTAGAATTACCAAATTTTCACCGTCGGCTGCCTGGAAGACTCTAGTTTCAGGAACCATAAAGCTTTCCCATAAATTCGAAAGGGGTCACCCCGAACACGGGCACTAAATGAGAGGAGGAGTAGGTAAAGTTTGTGATTTTTGGCCAATAAGTCGCTGTATCTCAGTAACGGTGCAAGATAGGGCCTAGGTTACTATTAATCACTAATAGGAAATCGTATACTGGCTTTCGATTGGCGCCGAATTCAATGACCTTGAATGACCTTGAACGCCGAAATAGGGGGTTTTATGCATTTTTCGGCGCTTTCCGGCTGCGAAAGTCTATATCATTCACAAGGAGGCGCCATGGTACTAGCGTTGATGGCGTGGCGTAGTTGGTAACGCGTTTCGGCTGAAAACGAAGTTACTCTACGCCGGGCCCGGTTAGTACTGCGATGGGTGACTGCCTGCAGGTAGGAAATGCTATAGGCTTTCGCGCGTCCCATGAGCATTCGCTCAAATTTCTTGTAACTTTCGTCAGTATTATATAATGAACAACGTGTCAAACATGTACAAAACACAAGAAAAATGGCAATATTTATCTAATCGACATCCAAAACCTATACCTCAATTGAACCATTATACACATCACTGTACATACAGCATACATCTATTTTCAACAAAAAACAGTTTTTAATATCTCTGAAAACACTATATGCATACAGTTTCTATGTTGAAAGAGTGTACCAAATATACTAGATAAGAAAAAAACTAGTAGGGTATATTTGGAGTGTAAAATAGCTACTTTGCTTCCTACAAAAGTTATAGAGCATTTTTAGCTATTTACATCAATATTCAAGGCACATAGCAAAGAAACACAAAAACAGAGCAATAAAAGGCACATCACAGAAATATTACTGTCAACAACTATGGAAAATGACAGTGACAGAAAAAAATACTTAGAGAAATGACAAAACTGACTACCAACAGCAACACCACACACATTTCAGCAAAAAACTGAAACAAAACTGAGGCAATCAAAACAAAAAAAATGAGCAACAACATTTACTGCACAAGAAAATTAAACAAAATATTGTCTGCTTGAAGCACTTCAAATTGAGTAAATTCGTGTGCTACTCACCCGTCTTTGTACTGTCAAAAAATCAAGCTATAAATCTTGAACTGGACAGTTAGAACTCGTCGCCACAGTACTCAGTTTATACTCCATCTCTACGAGATATTATGGAAAGTGGCATTTTTGGCATATTCTGTCATGCTTTGACGATGGATCATAACCATTATTATACGTACTTAAAACCAGACTGCACTTAGTTCATCTTTATTCTTTATTGACATATTTAGATGAAAAACCCACCACTGAGTACTGCACGCAAGATATATTGAGAAAACAAAACCACAAATATATGGATGCACACGCAGACGGATTATGGATGAACATAAAAGCACAATGCCAAACAACATACAAAAGGGTCATAACAATAAAGACAAAACTGCAAATCAAAGCCAGAAAGAGTACAACACAAGAAAGCTCAGCTGTCGCTAGGGAAGACGTGCTACAGCCTATACAATTCCTGTTGCACTACTGACCTTCAAGATCATCCAAAGTCGATGATTTTCATTTTATCTAAAAGGCCGTATGCCACTTCCTTCCTATTAGTAAGTAATAGTAACCTTGGCCGTATCTCTCACCGTTTCCTAGATATAGCCAGTTTTCCATTGAAAAACGCACATTTTCCTACCCCCTGTTCATTCAACCCTGAATGTAAAAATGTTTCCCTTCCAATAGATGGCTAAAATTTTGCACGCAAGAGTTTAATACACACATGGCTAATTATTCGTGTAAAAAGTTTTCCCTTACAACCTACCGTTTAGCCACAATACATTCGTTGCAGACGGACAGACAGACGGACGGACGGACGGACGACACATGATACCAAAAACGCCCTACAGCATAGCTACAGCGCATCAAAAACTGAAACTCATACATGGAAGATGTCAACAACAAAAAATCTTGCAGAAATTTGTAGTGGATGTTGCAAGCAAATCAATCAATCAATAGAAACCACTGACAAGAGAGAGTAAGACCAGTGGTTTACACGATAAACCTAAGATACACCTAAAAATGTTGAAATTTAAAAAAAATCAGGTTAAGGTGCAGGAACGATGTCATCATTTGCAAAATATCGACACATCTCTACGCATCAGTTGTGTGGGGGTCGGCTGCTGAAGCAGTGACGTCACTAGACAGTTGCAGCTGAGTCACTTGTGTTGTGAGCTGCGAAAACATGGACGGATGAACGTTGGACATCACCTATAGTTCAATAACACATGACATTTCGAGCTGAAAATTGGCACATCAACTTCATCGGGCCCCGGAAGACGTTCACGCCGAATTTTATTTGCAGTTTTTATTGCTTCCAAGTTGAGAGTCCGGACAACGAACGGACGGGCAAGAGCTAAAGCCCGTAGTGAAGCCTACTAGACGGTAAGATAAAGGTAAAGGTGCCATACTCCACAACGGCATAGGCGAGACGCTCATCTCCCATTCTATGGCCATCGAGCCAGTAGTCTGTGATGCATGGCCAGTGCAACACCAGACATACAATTACCTCCCCAGCCGCAGAGCGTCATCGCCCTTTGGCCGGTAACAAACTATCCTACTGCTTGGCAAACAAAGGCAAGTGTGTGTGAACAACTTGCCCAAGGTTGTTACCTGGCACTGACAGTGCACCTCGCCAACACTAGTAAAACACGCTACAGCTACACCACCACGCCACACATTGGACGGCCGCAGAATAAACTATGCACGTCAATGAAATGATGCTTTAGTCCACATTCTCGGTGTTTGCACGATGAAGTCTGAAATGATCTATTCATCAACAATATTATGTTTGTCGAGTTGAAAGTCTGTTTCATTTTTGTACCAAATCTTATTATTTCGTTCTATTTGCTATAAACATTTTTTATCTTAATATTTTAATTCTATTTTATTTTTGTATAGATATACAAATATATTTTTTTTAAATTATGGAGTTATTTTCTATCAATACAACTACAGTCTACTACTAATATAAAGCCGCTACTACTCCTCTATATGCGAACGACATTATGATTTACGGACAAAGCCTAATACTGCTAGCTACTACAAATTATACCAGTATGAAGTTATACTAACGGCAGCCATTGGAGGCTGGACGATGTATTGTCCTGGCGTGAGGTTGAGCCAACCTCCTGGAGCATGCACGGAGAAGTTGTTGACTGCATAGGCTGGCAGTGGGTAGACGCGAGCAAACTGTTCTTGCTGAGCAGCTGACAACGGCGACAAAAACCTGCTTGTACAGAACAATTATTCCATAAGCGATAGGATTTCAACAATCTAACTTTACATCAATCAATAGCTAACGACACACAGTTGATTCTAAAAATTGGCGCAGGAAAACTGGCACGTGTTTCATGTAAATGGCAGAATTAGAGTACAGTTGCCCAAAAACGAAACAGACTTATAGCATAAACGACAGTGCAGCACATAAAAAGTGAAACACACACGTTTATGGCGCTCTAAACAAATCAAGCAATCAGACAGTTTTAAAACAATTAGCCTTGACTATTGCAGTAAATTGCGGTCAGGTTGAACAATTTTTTGACTGGTATTAAATACTGTCATTCTGTCCCATTAACTCTCCGCATCAGTGCACAGCATGGGCGGCGCTAGGAATTTGAAGCTGGAGAGGGCAATGGAGGGCAAAGGCCAGGGCACAGGGAGACAATAACTTTTTGTGTGTGGACCAAATGTCGACCTTATTTCATTTGTTGTGTTCACCAAAAAAACGTAGCGTGGTCCAAGGGCAATAGAAGTCGCATATTTGCCCTCTTATTTACTCCTCGCGCGCTACGTTCTTAACGTAGCGAACAGGAGTATATGAGATCAGTGTAATATTGAGGACCGACCGACCGACCAACGACCGACCAACCGACGACCCACCTCTGTTCCTGGAAAAGCCTTCCTGGAAGAAATTCAAACGGCCATATCTCCATAACTGTGCTAGATAGACGCATGGTGACTATGGACCACCCATAGAAAGTCGACCCCCGGGAGTCGAATGGTCGCGTAAACGATGACGTCACGTGACCCCAAAAAGTCAAGGTCGTGACCCCATTATCTCTGATGCGCCATATCTTTGTAACGGTGCCAGATAGACGCATGCGTTGAAGTATAACAAGACAAAAGCAACTAGCGTCATCGACCATTATTGGAAATTTTTTTTATCTCAATTCCTAAAATCGGGCAATATTTTATAAACTTCGAAGAGACAATTTCCAATAACGACCTCGACGGCAGTCACTATTAGTATAATATTAAACGGGTCTCAATTAAATGCCGGGTCTCTAATACAAGCCGAAAGGAACGAAAAAGCTTTTAAAAGAATACAAAAGAAAATGATGTGCGTGAGGAGTACATTAAATTGGTCACAATCTAATAATATTTCTTGTTTAATTTTAAAAATGCAAAAATTACCCTTGTGTTGTCTTGCAGTATGACGTTTAATAAGTCACCTTGAGATGTGTATGGTTACCAGACCAGAGAGCGTTTTATCACCATCAAAATTTCTCCTGGGGACAGCCAAGGGGGGTAAAAACAAGGAAATGGGGGGCAGGCCCTTCCCCTGCTGGCACTGCCTATCGTGCACAGTATAGAAAATTAATTAAAAATGAAATGTTTCATTTTATTTTGCACCACCCTCTATGTCTGATATAATAGATTAATAGATTCAATAATAGATTCAAGCAGACATGGCCAAAATTATTCTAACCTAAATTGTCAACAGCGTTGTGAAGCAACTCAGCCTTCCAGAGCAAACAAAAATACCATCACCATGTTAATGACAGTTAGGCCTATATATTTCGCATGAATTCACACTTAAAGTACATGAAATGCCAAAACACACCCGTGATTAACAAGAGGTTGTGCAGCATATAGAGGAACTTCGCCTTCATTCTATACAGCAGACATATCAAAGCACAAATAATTATTTTATAATATTTGATAATTTGCAAGTGTTCTAGTAAATTTCCAGAACGCAATTTTCTTGAAGTCAACAATCGGCCTTCTGCACTTTCTGTTAATTATCTTTCTCAGTGCATTTACCAGGTACACAATCAATCAACCAAAACAACTTAATATTAAGTTGACAGACTCCAAATATTTTTAAAAACACGTAAATAGGCCTATATAAACATAAATGTACAAAACATCAGTTTATACACTTGCTAACGGCGACATGCAATGACTGACACATCAAAAACAGCAAAAATCATAAAAAGGTGATATCACTCACCATCACATCACCTAACTGTCAATCTGCTGTTAAATAATATCACCTTTTTATGATTATGTTGTTTTCGATGTGTCAGTCATTGCACATGTTGCCGTCAACAACTGTATAAACTGATGTTTTATACATTTATATTTACTGTTTTATTACAAAAACAAAGTTTTTATGTTGATGGTCAATTATAAACCATCTGTTTTCCACGGCCATGAAGACACAGAACCTTAAATATTTTGGGGTCACGATTTTAACTTTTAGGGGTCACGTGACGTCATCAGTCACGTGACCAGCGGACTCTGCGTGGGCACTTTGCTATTGGTGGTCAAAGATGCACGGATACGGAGATAGGCCTACGGGGCCTCAACAATTTTGAGGTCACGAGTTTGACCCTTTGGGGTGTATCTTGCACTGTTGCGGATATATGGGGCCTCAAATATATTGGGGTCACGACCTTGACCTTTTGGGGTCACGTGACGTCATTGGTCACGTGACCAGCAGACTCGGCGTGGGCACTTTCCTATTGGTGGTTAATGATGACCATGCATCTATCTTGCACGGTTGCAGAGATACGGGGCCTCAAAGATTTTGGGGTCACGACCTAGACCTTTTAGGGTCACGTGACGTCTTCGGTTACGTGACCATTAAACTCGGCATGTGGTTTCCTATTGGTGGTCTATTGGAACCATGCGTCTATCTTGCACCGTTATGGAGATAAAAAGCCTCAAATTTGCATTTGCCCATATTAAAGGCCAAAAGTTCACTGCGCATGCTCCGTGTCACGTGACCTGTAGGCAGGGAGTCCAATATGACCACATATTTGGAATTCTCGATGCCACATTGCCTATTCACTGTACAACTTTTATGGGCCTACAATGACGATTAGGAGCCGTTTATAGGTGAAATTTTTATACAGGAGCGTTTTTGGCCGAAAATTTCCAAGTCCGTTTTTGTACCCAATTTTTGAATTTGGGGGAATATTTCAAGGGTTAGATATTAACTTTGAATTTTCTACCCCTAAAAAGGCACACCTTTGCATGAGACCGCGTCGTTTGAGCTATCGTGCGTGAAAATCCGCCGACCGGTCTGACCTGTAGGCCTGTCAAAAAAGTATATTTAAATAAGAAAATTTTTCGTTATATTTCACCCATTTGTCGGGAAGCCGCCAATGGACGGATTTGCACGAAATTTTGCACAGGGGGTCGTCTCGCGGACCTGTTTCACATTTTTTGTCGATCGATTCAGGGGTCTCAGATCTGCGAGGGGTCGAATTTTGCCATTCTTCATTGACTCAGCTTGTGGCCGTTAACACAGGTCTGCCTACCGCGCGCCTGTGATGAAAAAGCGACAACGAAATGCAGTAATCATGATAATAGGTGCGTTTAAACAGTCATCGAATTAAAAAAAAGTTGTAGGCCATTAGCCGAAAAATGATAGTAAGTTCACAGCTGTGGCTTTAATCTCAGTGGTTATACGTGGTTGTAGACGTTGTCTCTCGTCTGCTATGATCTTTATGACTTGGACTGTGGCCGGGTTGGATGCACAAAGCTTCATCCTCAATGCAAGTTTACCCAACAGACGACTTAAATAGCTAATATTATAGGCCTACACCTTCCACGTTGACGACTGAATAAATACTGAATAAATCAAAATTGACAGCAAGCATGATAAGTAAGTAAGTAAGTAATTAAATAAATACATAAATAAGTACAACGTAAATTTATATAGCGCATAACGTTAAATACAAAAAATTTGAGCTAATGCTCACGAGACGAGTTTAAGGTCTTTCAAAGTCATCAATGTTGATACGACTAAAAAGTTCGTCAGTGCTTGTTGTGATAACCAGCATGCCCATGTCTATTCTGCAACCGTTTTTACGACAGACTGGCCATCAGCGGTAAAATAACGAGTTTTAGGGAGTACCACTCTTTGATGCCCTCGTGCGCAGGTTCCCTTGAACCTAGAACTGTCAAGACTTGGACCGTTGAAATCAACGTTCAATGCTGAAAATTTCATTCACAGCTTGTCCTTGTCTATATCTCTAGTGATTTTGGCGCAATTCGCTCTTGAAATGAGTCTCGCAGCCCAAAATCGCCAAAAAACTTCTATTTTAGTGTTCAAAGTCATCCAAGGTCATTGCTTTTAAGGCAAATCGAAAAGCCTGTGTAAGATTTCCTATTAGTGATTAATAGTAACCTAGGCCATATCTTGCACCGTTTCCGAGATACAGCGACTTACTGAGCCCTAAAAATGGCAAATTTTCCCTCTCATACCTGTCACTTAGCGCCCTCGCTCAAGGTGACCCCTTTCGACTTTTGAATTTATGAATAGCTTTGTGGATCTTGAAACTAGAGTCTTCCACTCAGCCGACAGTAAAGATTTGGTGATCCTAGCTTGCACCGTTTTTAACTGATTTACTCGTGTGACAGACAGACAGACAGAACTGCGATGGATAAGACGCGCTATAACAGTACCTGCTTCGCGCATAAAAACATTTAATGTGCTAATGGTACAGTAGACAAATTGTCACCTGTTGATGTCCATCGATCCATGGATATTTCGGGATCAAGACTCCTTTTCGTTTTTTGTTACCGCCATCCGCAAACTTCACCAACAGAGGCAGCCTTGATCCTAGTTAATAACATTATAACAAAAACACATAGTCGAACTATTTGTCTGCAAGAAAACATTAGGGGCCTACGCCATCATTGCTAAATCTTACAGACCACACAGCACTAACTAGTGACGAACTGACTGTTTAACGTTAACGACAGGCTGAAAAACTGCAACATTAGTCAACTTTTGATTTTCGTTCAACTGGTCATTTTGCAGTAAATGCGGACTAAACTAAGTCATTCACAGTGTGTAAGTCATAGAATTATTAGAGTAGGACTTCTTACATGCCAAATGCTCTTCTTATTCCTATAGACCAACTAACAGCATTGAAGAAATAGAAGGATATTTACACGGTCTTTCATAAAAAAACCCTTTTTACTTTCTTTCATAATTCACTCAAATGATGATCAATTCACATTAAATTTTTACCAGTTGTAGCTGAAGAAATACTCATTCAAAATATTTAACAAAATGTGGCAGTTGATTAAATATTCTTTGCTAGTCGTGGCGTAACACTGACGTCATAATGTGTCACGGGTACAAGCTTGCTAGTCTCAACTGGTGCTGTCAGTTGCTACTCTGCTCCAATGGTAAAAAATCTGGTTCGTTGATGACAAATTTTTGATGTTTTACAGTTATACAGCCACAAAAAAACATGCAAAGCGATCGCATTTACGTATCTGTAGGGATAGTTAGACTTTCACATGTTCGAGCCAGACAGTGCACTAGCACACCGAGCTTGCAAAATGGTTGCGTTTTTGGATCGTGGGATGCCTAATATCATGTCCCCGTGCTGCTCAGTCCTGACATGATAAACATTTTTCCTCAGCAAACCAGATTAAGTTCAGCACCGAAGCAAGGTAGCAACTGACAGCACTAGTTTGGACAAGTAAGCTTGTACTCACGACATATTATAACGTCAGCATTACGTTACGACTAGCAAAGAATATTTAATCAACTGCCATATTTTGTAAAAAAATATTTTTTTCAGCTACAACTGGTAAAAATTTCGTATAAATCAATCATCATTTGAGTGAATTATGAAAAAAAACAAAAAGGGGTCCTTTTTTTACGAAACACCATGTATTCTACTAGGTAGAAGACAAAGTTTGACGTAAACGAAAAATATGCATGCAGACACACTACAAAAACAAAAGTTCAACAAAAACAAAATGTGGTTTCTAAAAACAAAAACAAATGCGCTGAAAGTAAAAATTAAAACAAAATTTTTTCATGGGCTACAACAACAACAACAACATGAAAATTAATAAACCTTGAACAGCTTTGCCATTAAAAGCCTTGATGACAGCTTCGCACTTCTCCTGTGATGACAAGCGAGCAAAGCCGACACCACGACTGGAGTAATACTGATTATACAGGATGCGGGTCGACGTCACCGGACCGTAGGCCGATATCATGCTCTCAAGGTCGGTTTCTGTCATGTGCATTGGGAGGTTAGCAAAGTACAGGTTGGTTGGATCCTGCTCCTGTTGCTGCATTTGAAAACACAAGTCCACCACAATCACCATCATAAATTTGTAAAACGAAGAAAAAAACTCCCATGTAGTCTTGCTGTGACGACTTTGGCGATTATGAACTGATTTTTGACGCGCTACAGCTATGCTGCAAGCGTCTATGGCATCGTTGTTGACTGTCTGTCGTCCGTAAACTCCGTAATAGGCCTATCGGATGTATTGTAACTAACGGGTAGGTCTTAGAGGAAAACTTTTTATGCGTAATTAGCTTTTTGTCGAGGCTCTGTGTGTACAAAATTTTGGGGATGCAGTGCAAATGGAATACTTTCAAATTTGAGGTTGACTGGAGGGCTAGGAAAAATGCGTGTTTTTCAACAACAAAACTGGCAATATTTCGGAAACGGTGAGAGAAAGAGTCAAGGTTGCTATTGATCACTAATCGCATACGCTTTTTCAGATGAGATGAAAATCATCTACCTTGGATAACCATGAAAGTCAGTACTGCAACAGAAACTGTATAAGCTATAGCGCGTCTTTCCCAGCGACAGCTAGGAATAATTCACTCATTCTTGCATACTGAGACAGACTGCAAAAAGCTAAAATAAAATCTGCCACCCAGACTCAAATCTGCTATCAGATTCCAGTTGGTAGGCTATCACAGCTTCCTGCGTCGTCTCGTCTATTTTTAAATGCAGTAGTGAAAAGATTAACAAGAAACGTCCGAAATTGGCAGTGGTATCACTGGTGTACGACGTATTAATTAGCCACCGCAGTGGTATGAATACATCGGGCAAACGAGTTTTACGTCAAAACACTGCAAGCACTACACAACAACTAGAAACCTATGTCGGCCGACCAAGTGCCGACATATTGTGCGGCCGTCCACCTGACCTTTGGTTGATCTTCTAAACTGCAAATTGGCATCCCGGTTACTCATGCCCTGGAAAACGTTCACACCAATTACGGTCGTGTAGTTTTCGGGTTAGGATTGAGTCCCTGCCAACGGACAAATGACCGAACGAGCAACACACGTAATGCGACCTATTAGAGAAGAGTCTGCACAAAAACGAACCTTTGCCATCTGCGCTTGAATTCCTCGTGACTGCAGCGCCGCTACCGCTCGCTCTGCATCCTCGGCAATCTCAAAGTCTACGAATCCGTATCCTGTACAAACCAGCCAACCATACTGAAAACCATAGCGGAAACAGTTCACTAACGAGTACATTTCCCACAAAGCCCACAGGGCGGCAGTGATCTCCGTTTCCTTAGCCCACAGCCCGACACCAGTTTACATTGCGAGATCATGGATATACAGGGCTAGCGTATCGCGTGGTGTGTCTGGAGCCAAATAATAGCCATCCACAGGGCAGAATAAGCAGAATAACAACAGCAGATTCGTATAGCGCTGTTAGGTCAGACACGCTGAAGACACATAATGTCACCAATATACAAGAACACAGAAATACAGTACAATTAAATTAGGCCTATATTTAATGAGACAGCTGGCAATGGGAAATACGCTTCATCCTCATGTTGTAATGTTGTTCGCTAGATGACAAGAAAAGGGGATATGGCCTCTATAAACTCCCTTTCAAACAACTTCACGAAAAATCAGCCTCAAAAAGCTGAGCCCTATAAGCAGATGACGATGATGGCATGGTCAAAATTTTGCAGTAGGCCTATATTCTGCCACAAACCTGACTAGACACATCTGCATTTCGCTCATTGTTTTCGATATAACAAACAAACAAAACTGTCATAGCAAATTTAAGCATACCTTTGCAGTTATTAGTAGCAGGATCCATAATAGCTTTAGTTGAGATCACTTTCCCATATCTACAGTAGTAGCAGTTACAGCAACAACAAAACCCAATGAAGGCTAGGCTACAACTAGTGCTAGACTTGACAATTTATCCATCTTGCATTAAAACCACATCTGTTAGGCTTATTATAAACATTACTGTCATACGCGCGCTTCGAGCGTCTTAGCCATTGTGGAGGCGTCCGTCTCTGCGTCAATCATACTGCGACGCAATCTAGGACCACTATCTTCACTGTGGTTGCCGCAAAAAAATCAGTTTAATAGTTTTAGGATCTGTACAGTTTTTCCAAAAATTCGAAATGGGTCATCCCGATCTAGGGCGCTAAATGAGAAGGGGATACAAAAAGTTGTCGATTTTTAGCCAATAAGTCGTCGTATCTCACAAACGGAGCGAGATATGGCCACGGTTACTATTAATCACTAATAGGACGTCAAATACGGCTTTTCGATTAACATCAAAATCGACGACCTTGAACTCAAACTTTAGGTTGCGGCGCACGTTTCAAGAGCGAATTGCGACGAAATGGCTGGAGACAGACCAAGACAAACTGCGCACGAAATTTTTAGCATTAAACGTAGGCCTATATAACCTTAGCAGTTTAACTTTCGATCACCTACGTTCAAGGAGTCCTCAGTACAGGGCCTCAGATTTGGGTTTTTCTTCAAAATGTGCAATGCAATGAGTCAAAATGTTTACTTATTCTGCCATATAAATTTTCATCACACAAAGTGCTAACTGCAGGCTAACAATTAAGCTGCAAAGGCAAAGTATACGAAAATGTCAGTCGCAGTTTATTTAAAAATATCACATTGTTGTCGATTAACTGACTAATACGTAATTAGTATTTTGTACCCCTGACATAGGCTGTACAGATCTTCATCGGTTGTGCGGTGTGTTAATCCATGAATATAAAGATTCGTTCGACTTAACGCCTGTTCCGTAGTTGACGTATGATTTGACGGAAACCAACGAAAACCACCTGCTGCCGCTGCGTGAGACTGAAGAGCCAGGTATGCCTATATGACATAACATAATCGTAAGAGCTCTTTTAGCGAAGACCCGCGCACTAGCGGGTCTTCGCTAAAAGGTAAAGGTACCTGTTATATCGCTACTTGCATGAGAGACTTGTGGCCAGAAATACTAGACAGTCTTGGGAAGTAGCAGCTGACTGGCATGAGGTAATAACATAGCGGCGCATTGTGCGGCCATCCATTGCCCACGCCAGCAAACAATTGGACCCGCGGAGCAGCCAGCAGACATACCACCGCCCCGATAAGCCACACGATACACGATACATGCACGATAAATCAACGTAAGAGGCTGAGTTGACCTGAGCACACTAATTGCTCAATACGTTGAATGCAAACGAGATTTGAACCGCCGCCTGAAAGTTACGAGTCCAGTCAGACGCTTACAGAGCGACGTAACTGAAATGAACTCAACTAAACTGACATGGTTTAGTTTTTGATTAACTGACCAATGGGCAAGCAGTAACGCATTAAAGTAGGCATCGTCTAACGGCGTCGGTGACTACGTGAACGTACGCGTCAACCAATGAACAATGGGCTCGTTCTGCTCGCCCATTAGTCAGTTCGTCAGAAACTGAACCGTGTTAGTTCAGTTCAGTAATCAGTTACGTCGCTCTTTACGCGCCTTAATAAACCTACTAACTGCTAGACCACTTCACACACAAAGAGACGTAGGCTAGGCGTGTTATGTGAACAACTCGCCCTCAATTAACCATTGGCAGAGGACCGGCCGGGAATCAAACTCGCGACCGTTCGATCACGAATTCAATGTCCTAACCACTGACCCACCAAGCTATCCATCGTGTAAAGACTTCCCACGTAACTCAACCTACACTGTGTCCGAAAAAAGTTACCCCTTGCACAGTGTACAATAAAAATGTCAAATTTGAACCGATCTGAATACAATTTCTTTCACATGATTCCCAATAAATTGGTGAAATTATCCCCAATTTTGTTGAAAAAAAATCTTTCACAATGGAGTTAGGACCTAATAATTATTTTAATCGATGACAGAATATCTCCGCATACAATATGCTGTTATTAGCCTACATACTCCCGTCACTCAACTGATATTTCTACTATACATTGTGTAGGGGATTACTTCTTTTCCTGATACAGTGTATATAGCCACGCTACATGAAGTTGAAAGTTGCAGATGTATGAGCTGGCAGACGGATGGACGGACAACTGAATATAGTTACAATGCGGCAATGCCACGCTTTGCACTAGCCGTAGGCCTAAGTGTATCGCATTGTAACAATTTCTAAGACAAAGAAAGTGAAAAACTGACTTTTGGTTTCGGGAAGCGAACTGCGCCGAAGCCGGCATAGAAGTGACGTTCAGTTGCCTCTTGGTTCCCTGGAGAGCCGACTGCAGACATTGCGACGTCATGCCTGAATGACGCTCGAACGCCAGCGCCCGCCGTCGAATAACTCGACATCGGCGCTACGCACGTGATTCTGCAGTACACACAACGAATGTATAGTCAGTCGCCGCAATACTGGTAATAATTAATGCATGTTTAAGTTTCTTTGATTTTAGACTTCCAAGTGAGTTGTTGCTCAAAAGGTACAAAAAATACTTAGTAAAAAGGGTTTGTCATAGTTGTTGATGTCGATGCGGGTGGCTGTCGGTGGGCCTATTATGTTCTGTGTGAAAGTAGGCTACGAACTATTCAGCTATATGAACTGTATGAACTGTAATTAGTTAATTTTTTTTCTTTTATTTTGCATTTGTTTGCTACCTCTTATGGTGAATAAAGATGTATATAATACTTGCCGCCGGTCACATTACAGAGAGTTTTTCGTTTAAATCAGGAGCACCCCCTGCTAGGGTTCTGCCCCAGACAGTCCAGACGCCCGGCGTTAGGCCTATATCACTGCGGTCCTACGCTCTGCGGGGTCCGCGTTCGCCATGGTCTCTCAGCCAAATCCAGAATCCGCCGCCGCACGCCCGTACCGACACACACATAACGCACAGTTTATTAATTACAAGCGGACATAATTTTTGCCATAGTATAGTAAACTCCGCTGGTAACTCTCAATTATTATATAGATTCCTATGAGTTAGTTAGTTAGTTAGTTAGGACAGTTGAGGGCGTCTGTTCAAAATCATAGACGTTGCAGCTACTGTTCAAACAGATGGGTATTGAGTTTGTTGCTGACAAGAGGGCCTAATAAAGTTTATTATGCGGCCGTCAGTGCGTCGATCACGATGCGAACAATGTAAACAAGCCTTGACGTAGGTATACAAAAGAAAAACTGATGTAAACGGTCCTCGGGTTGGGGTAACCAATTTTTCAGTTTAAAAGGTCAAGATCACCGTCAGCAGATGTCGAAAACGTCAAGAAAATGTCGTGTATAAGCCTATAGTGACTGTAATAATTAAGGGGTTATCAGGTTCACGTGAGAAGCTGAGCAAAGACTGCGGGAAACTGACGTAGCAATCACGATCAGTGTTCACGCAATTCTCTAATTAGCAAGAACTCACCAGCAACGATCGTAAGGCCGGTCGGCGACACATGCATGGAAGATGCAGTTCTAACACACAGCTAATTGATCTGAGATCGACCGGCCGCGCGTACGTAGGGCCTACTGCTCAGCGGCCTAATGTCTGCCGTACGCTGGCGTACACTCGACGACGACGATATGTTGACTGGCTAAAAGCAAGCGTTGAATTTCAGCGCACGACGTCGTCCGGTACGCTGGGCGAGGGCGCCGCTATTATCTGTCGCGTGCATAAGCCCTACGTGTATTGGTGGGGCCAGGTCTCATTTATGGGGACCTACCTACCGCACGGCTGCAGCGCCAGCGAGTGTAGAGCAATAAGGCACGCCAGTTGTGTGACGTCGGTCGGGCCTATAGGCCTATGCAATATCGATTAGTCAGTCGTACGCCTATTACGACAACATTTAACTAATCATGCATACTTAGTCTGTGATCACTGATCACGTCTATATATAGGCCTGCGTCTGAGACTCTATACACGTCTACGCAGTTACAAACTATATGGCTCAGTCGTCGGGCAACATAAACCTCGTCCGTTCTATATGATACGCAGGTTGTCTTGGTCTATCTCCAGCCATTTTGTCGCAATTCGGTGATGAAATGTGCGCTGCATAAAAAATAATTGCGAAAATTCACTAAAAATCCCTTTTTGGGGAGGGGGTTCAAGGTCATCGATGTAACGATGTTGATAAATCTATAAAAAGCCTGTCACCAGTGCTTGTTATGATAGCAGCATATATCTGTACATATCTGCAACCGTTTTCACACTATACACGCCAATAACGGCAAAATAACGTCTTTTTAGGGGGTACCCTTCTTTGACGCCCTCGTTCGAAGGAAACCCCCGCACCCATGGGCACGAAATTTTGTCACGATAAACTACACCGTGTCCGAAAAAAAACCCCGAACATTATCGATTGTCACGTGAAGAAGAGATATCCAATTTTTAATAATTTTTGGTACAAATATTTCTGGCACAACTAGTCATCAAATAACTGTTCAGTCAATGCTCACCCAATGTCTGTTTCTGGGCTACCTGGGGAAAATAGAACCAACGAAATGTGAGTCGAAATGAACAATAAAAGCATCCCCAACATTATTGATTGTGACTTGAAAAACATTGACAGATGTTATTAATTTTTGATGCGAACATTTTTGACACTACTTGTCATCAAATGACCGTTCTAGTTTCCACCTTACAAAATGTCTGCTTCTGCACTACCTGCGAAAAAACAGAAAATGGGTGCGGTGGAAATTTAGAAAATCATTTGATCGCCATCGCCAGTTGTGTCAGAAATATTGGTGTCGAAAATTATTAAAATCTGATAGTCCTGCTTTAAGT